>R03__coassemble_1563_pt1 | contig 10525 bp, 8 predicted proteins | sample R03__metabat2_low_PE_024 | metagenome-assembled genome bin R03 | reverse complement strand
GCGTAGAGTATTTCGTTGTCGCTTGCCATAGGTCGGGGGATGGATTAATGGTGGAAGAGGCGCACTCCGGTGAATGCCATAGCGATGCCGTACTTGTCGCATGTGGCGATGACTTGATCGTCGCGTACCGAACCGCCGGCTTGTGCAAGGAGATTTGAACTCTCAAACTGTACGCATGGCTTGTTGTAAGTCCATGTGCCTACAAGGCTCGACTGGTTGGTGGTTATGCCACTGGCAAATGTCGAGATGATGTTACCGAGAAGGCTGGTACCTGTTGACGTTGCCGATGTACCTGTCGCACCACTCAGGATAGAGCCGAGGAGGCTGGCATTGCTGCCTGATGCAGCCGATGTTGTTGTACTTGCTGTGTCTGTGCCTGTACCAAGAGTACCGAGACCGCCGCAGCTTGTCAGCATAGATGTTGCGAATACTGTGGCAATTGATAGAATGATTTTTTTCATTTTGTATTATTATATATATTTAATAATGTGTTTTCAGTTGTCAAAACACTATGTATATGACGTAAATTCGGTGCAAAGGTATAAAAAATATCTTAAACAAACAAGAATAATTTAAACTTACACGCTACTTATTGTGTCTTATTATCAATAAAGAACTACTACATTACGGCATGTCAGATGCAAAACAAAATAATTTTACACTATTAGAAGAAAAATGACAAAGACAATTCTTTCTCTCGCTTTCGCCCTCATGATGGGTGTCAGCGCAAGTGCACAGACAACAACTACATCAAGTGTTGTCAGCGCTGCCAACAAGGTTAACACAGCTGTAACAAACGCTAAGACAAAGGCTGCTGCTGTGAAGTCGAAGGTTCAATCTGCAAAGACAACAGTTCAGACAGCTGCTGCTACAGCTAAAGCAGCAGGCGTGACAAAGTCAACAGCTGCTAAGACAGCTGTCAACGCAGCAAAGACAGCCGTTAAGACAAAGGCAAAGACAGCTGTTGAGAATGCCAAGACAAAGGCTAAGGCTAAGGTTCAGGAAGCTGCTACCAATGCTGTTACCAAGGCTCTCTCTAAGTAATTACCCGTTGTTATATAAGCAATTGCCAAGGCTCTTGTAAGTAATTGCTAAGGGCCTTGTAAGTAATTGCCAAGGCTCTCTCTAAGTAATTACCCGAGCATCTCCAAGCAATTGCAAAGATTCTTATAGGTAATTACACGATAATTGCTAACGTCCCTCTCGCTCCGATAGTCAATATGCAAGGAGCAGGAGGGACGTTTTTTGTGCGCATAAAACATGAAAAATCACATAAGCAAGCTGAAAATACCTCCCAAAGCAGCTGGAAATACCTCCCAAAGCAGCAGAAAATACCTCCCAAACCAGCAGAAAATACCTCCCAAACCAGCAGAAAATACCGCCCAAAACAGCAAAAAATGACGTGCAATCTGTGAAAAATACGTACATAATGTGAAATTCACGATTTGTTCGTTTTGTTTTCCTTTCTTGTCTTTCATGATGCTAAAAAACGTCGTACCTTTGCATCGTCAAAAGACAAAAACAACAAACTATAACTCAAAAAATTAAAAACAAAACCAAAACAAAAAACAAATTAAATCAAGAAAGGAAACAATTATGAAAAAGTTCGCATTTACAATTATCGCCCTCCTCATCTCAGTAGTAACAATCAACGCAGCATCAACCATTGACAGTGACTCTGATACAAAGAATGGTCGCATAGTAACAACATCAGGTGAAGACCTCTTTATCGGTTGCCGCATGCATCTCAGCGCAAACGTTGACAAGCATAACAACCCTGTTTCTTATAACATCGTGCTCGATCTTACTGACCGCATGACATATGCAAACAGTGGCGACTGCCTCACAATACATATGGCTAACGGCAATGATATCGTTCTCCACAACATGTTCGACACAAAGGCTGACGTTACACGTGAGGAATACATCCAGACCTATACACAGCCAGTAACACGCTACATGACAGGCTTCAGCCCTTGGTGCGGTTTCTACGGAATGCCTGTAACAGGTTATTATACACAGCATGTTCCTGCTGTTCGCACTACAACATTTGCTCGTCTCTACTACAAGGTTACACCTGCTCAGCTCTCAGAGATTGCCAACAACAAGGTTAAGGGCATCAGCATCGTGACAAACGCAGAGACTCTGAACAAGAAGGCACGTCCTCTGTCATCTGCTGTTGCAGAGCTCTACCCAACTATCATGAAGTATCTTGACAAGACTCAGGGATAGAGTGTAGAGAGTAGAGGATAGAGAGTAGAGCTTAGAGAGGATAGAGTGTAGAGTATAGAGAGTATAGAAATAGAGTGTAGGGAATAAGTAATAGGGAATAGAAGATTACTTGTACTGAGTGTCAGATTATAGTACATATCTTCTATTCCCTATTCTTTATTTCTTTATACCCTATTCTTTATTTCTTTATTCCCTATTCTTTGTTTCTTTATTCCCTATTCTTTGTTTCTTTATAGCGTATTCCTTGTTTCTTTATACCGTATTCTTTATTTCTTTATTCCCTATTCCTTATTCCTTATTTGTAGATTCAATGGTCTTTTGTTCCTTTGTGTTTGTTAACAACATTAAGATGTGGAATAAAGCTGATTCTTAGTTCGTCGTAAGAAAGATAGAGATGTTCTGCCCCGCATCTCACATTAGAACTCCAGCTGTACCTTAAAGTTCAACTGTCGTCCGGTGAGGTAGTTAGGTACAGCAAACTGGCGACTGGTGACGTCTGTCACCCAGTAGTAGCTGTTAACATTGCTCATGTCAAAGAGGTTGAGGCAGTCAATGCCAAGCCAAATGTTACGGAACACCTTTGATTTGTCTCGCAGCCCGCGGCCCTGCAACTCACCTGTCGTCGTTGAACCGCGACGTTCGTTGTCAAGCAACCTATAGCTCATGCCGATGTCACAGCGCTTGTATGCGGGTGCACGGAAGTTGTTTTCTTCTATTCCACGATGCGGAGCAGAGAATGGCAAGCCATCGGCATAAACCAGTTTCAGTGCCATCTTCCAACGTGTCGTGCCTGGGAAATAATCTGTGAAGAACATGTTTATGGCATAACGCTGGTCGGTAGGCATGGCGACAGTCTTGTCGTGAAGCTTCATCTTTGTGTCCATCAGCGACAGAGAGATCCACGAGTCGGTGCCTGGTACGAACTCACCATAGAGCTTCAGGTCAAGGCCGGCAGCATGACCGCTTGCCTCGTTCTTTCCGTAATAAACCACCTTGACATTTGAAACGGAGTATGGTACGATGTTAGAGAGTAGCTTGTAGTACAGCTCTGCTGTAAAGCGGTAGCGCTTCTCGGCCATGTGGAAACGCCGATCGAATGCTGCGATGAGGTGTATTGAGCGTTGCGACTTAATCTTCTCGTTCAGTGTGGCATACGTTATGCCATTGACTGTTGATGTGTCACGTAGCTCCTTGAAGAATGGAGCCTGATAGTACAGTCCTGCAGCAAAGCGGTATGTGATGTCCTGATTGCTACCCGGGATGATGGCAAGTGACAGACGTGGCGAGACGATACTTTCCTTGTTGAATGACCAGTTGGCAAAGCGCACGCCGTAATTCAATGTGTATAGTGTAGGTTGACTGCTGTCTTCTTCGTCATCATCTGCACTTCCTCCTGATGTGAAGCGATAGCTGTCCTGTGCGAAAGCCTCTATACGTGTGGCGTCAAGGGTATTGCTGGCATCAAGGGTGTATATCATCTGCAGGTCCTTGCCAGTGTGTGGCATGCTGTATCCGGCAGAGTCACGGTATTCGTACTCACGTGAGTTCTCGGTTATGTGCTCCTTCTTAAGCGTCAGTCCCAGCATCAGGTCGTGCTTCTTCATCTTGCTGTCAAACAGTATCTTGCCGCTTAGTACACGAGCCTTGAGATAGTTTCGCGTGTGCTCCATGTATGTTCCGACGGCAAGGTTGTCGGCCGACTCTGTCTGGTCAAGCCAGTATTGTCCTTGAATGTCGTAGCGTTCCTGCTCATGTGTCTGGAATGCTGAGCCGTAGAATGATAGTGATGTCTTCGGTGTGAAATGTCTTGTCAGGCCTATTGTGCCGAAGAATGTCCTGAAGAGATCTTTCTCCTGTCCGTCAAAGTACACCTTGAACGACTTCACACTCTTCAGAGTTCCGAAAGAAGTCTCACGGTCTGTAGGCGTGAAGTTGTAGTGGTTGTCTGATATGTTGCCGAGAAGTGACAGCTCCCATCGGTCGTTTGGCTTGAACACGAGATACGTCTGATAATCGAGGAAGTCAGGCTTGTACTCGCCGTTGGTATCAAGTGATCCTAACAGGCTGCGTGTTGTCTTGTATCGTATGCCGTTGCTCCACGAGAACTTCTTAGTCGAGAAGCCTACGAACGCACTTCCACCGAGGAGGCTTGCAGTCAGCGATGCCTCGAAAGTTCGTGGCCGTCGGTATTTAATATCGAGTGCCGAAGACATCTTGTCGCCGTATTTCGCCTCGTAACCACCACTTGAGAAGCTTACCGACTCCACCATGTCAGGGTTTATTATGGACAATCCCTCCTGCTGGCCGTTGCGGACGAGGAACGGACGATATACCTCCACATTATTTATATATACAGAGTTCTCGTCGAAGGCGCCGCCGCGTACGTTATATTGTGAACTCAGTTCTGAGTGGGTTGATACTCCGGCCTGTGTCTGTATCATGTCTTCCACGGCATTACCTGTTACCGATGCGCTGCGCTGCACATCGCGCAGGTCTTCTGTGGAGAGTTGCTGTGTGCCTGTCGTCTGACGCTTTTGCTCGGTAACGACAACCTCGTCGAGGCTGTTGTCGCTATACATCTGTATCTGCAGCGATAGTTTTCCTTTCGGCTTGCGCAGCACACGCGTCTTCGTCTTGTAGCCAACAATCGAGAAGCGCACGACAACGCTGTCCGCCGTGCTTGCCGTGAGGGCGTATTCACCTTTCAGGTTGGTGAATGCCACCTTCATCTCTGGCATCACGGTGACTGTCGCCAGCTCCAGCGCATCGTTATTATCGTCGGTAACACGTCCTGTGAGAGTGAACGTCTGAGCTAACGATGATAGGCTGCAGAACAATGCTATGATGAATATATATAGTCTGTTTGACATCGTATGTGACAATATATCACTAAAATCTCGTACCCTTTTTTTGTCAAGAATTATAGAATTGAAGAAGCCCGTTTGGAATGAATAAGAAGGGTTAGAAGAAAATAAAATCTCAAAATAAGATTTTATTTCAAGCTTCTAAATATTCTTGACAATTCAACGAATAAGCTTCTTAACTTCTTTAATTCTTGATAATAAAAGTGTTAGAGAGTACTTAAACTGTGCGAAAGTTTAACATACCACCTCAGTTACATACATTTCTTGTACAGAAAGAGCCTATACCAGTTTCAGCTCCATGTTATGCTTCTTAACCATACGTCGAAGGTTTATGACGGCATAGTGCATGCGTCCGAGTGCTGTGTTTATGCTTACTGAGGTAGCCTCGGATATCTCTTTGAACGACATCTCCTGGAAGAAGCGCATGAAGACGACCTCGCGCTGCATCGTAGGCAGTTTGTCCATGAGTCGCTTCACCTCTGAGAGAGTCTGCTCGTTAAGGAAGTAATTGTCGACAGGGCTATCTGTAAAGGCATCGCCTTGTATTTTCGACATGTCGTTCTCGTCGTCAATGTCAACGACACATCCATTCTGTTGGATGCGGTATTTGTCCATGATGATGTTATGTGCGATGCGCGACAGCCACGCACTGAACTTGCCGGAGGGCTGGTAGTTGCCTTCCTGCAGCTTTACGATGGCTTTTACGAATGTGTCTTGAAATACATCGTTTGCAACGTCTCGGTTGCGTACCATGAACAGAATGTACGAGAAGAGCTTCTGCTGGTTACGTTCCAGCAGGATGTCAAACGCTCTGTTGTCGCCGTCAGCGTATTCTATTGCCAGGTCCTCGTCGGTCATTGACTCCAGCGATTTGTGTGACAACAATACCTTCAGCAACGGCTTTTGATGCTGTTCTGCCCTCAAGGCAGAAGCTGTTGAATATGTCATTCTTCTTAAATTTTTACGTTTAAGTAGATATATCCTATAGGCGTTTGATTTTTAAGTTAGTAATTTATTTGGCTGCAAAGTTAATGAAATTTTTTAAGAATGGCAAGATTACGGGCTGTTGTTTATTTAAAAAGAGTTAAATATACCTACTTTTAACCTTTCAGACACAATAATCTGACCACTCACTACATATTTTTTGCCGATAAACTTGTAATTTAAAATGCCAAAAGGTGATAGTTTCTCAGATTTTATTTGTACCTTTGCCATGATATTCCGCGATTATGTTGTTTTTTGATTCGCAGCATAAAGCGTAGTGAGACGTCTGATATGACAAAATCCTCTGCAACATTTTGCTGCTCAGGAACATATATATTAAGGTAAGGCGGGCACTATCTGTTCCCACCAATTAAATTGAACTGTTCATGGGTTGACAACAACCCCGACTTCATAACAATGACATCATTCCTACTTCCGTTATTGATAGGCTGGGCACTCGACATGCTCTTTGGCGACCCCGAACACTTGCCACACCCCGTGGTGTATATGGGCAAGTGGATAGGCCGTGGCGAGAAACTCCTCAACCGTGGCTTGCACCTGAAGGCAAAAGGAGCGGCATTCGCTTTGGGCAGTGATGTCGTGTTCTTCGCGCTGCTGGCTTTCGCCATACAACTGCTTGCGTATAACACAGTTACAGAGATTGCCGTGAAGTCGGTGCTGGTATTCTATTGCCTCGCAGGAAAGACGTTGCGCAAGGAAGTAAAGATGGTTTTCGAGGCTCTTGACCGTAGTATTGACGACGGACGCCGACAGGTTGCGCGCATCGTAGGCCGCGACACGACGTCTCTTGACGCTCAGGAGATACGCACGGCAGCACTTGAGACGCTTGCCGAAAACCTCAGCGACGGAGTCCTTGCTCCACTGTTCTGGTATGTCATGCTTGGCGTTCCGGGCATGATGACCTACAAGTTGATTAACACTTTCGATTCGATGATAGGCTACCAGACACCCCGTTACAAGGAGTTTGGTTGCTGGGCAGCGCACATCGACGATATTGCCAACTATCTGCCCGCACGTCTGACAGCCGTCATCATGATTGTCTGTGCTGCCGTGCGATATCCCCAGCAGACAGGCAGGTATATACGCTTCGTAGTGAAATACTCCGGCAAGCATGCCTCGCCAAACAGCGGATGGCCCGAATCGGCACTTGCCGGCGTCCTGGATTGCCGTTTTGGCGGCCCTCACAACTATTTCGGAGAGTATTTCTACAAGCCGTATATCGGCTGCAATGCCCGTCAGCTGACGACGTCAGACATGCACCGGAGCATACGGTTGTGCCTCGCAGCGGAATGCCTTGCCATAGGCCTTGCTGCCGCCGTGGCATTTCTATAAAGAGAGAGAGGATGCCAGTTACAACGTCATTGCTATTGATTTGCTACATCATTGCTATTGTTTTATGACGTCATTGCTATTGTTTTATAACGTCATTGCTATTGGCTTATGTGATAAAGCAATACCTGTAATAACGCAATTACCCAGTCTTTGCTATACAAAGACTGGGTAATTATAATATAAAGACTCAGTAATTACTATATAAAGACTGAGTAATTACTTTACGAATGTCTGCTTTTGGAACGATAAAAAGTAAGACGTTACGGCATAAAAAGCAGCCGCTTGGCATGCCAAGCATACCTCGCCGGCGTCTTTGTTTGATTTTGTCTTAGCTGAAGATGATGGTCTTGTTGTGGTAAGTAAGTATCTTACGCTCGATGTGCTTCTTCACTGCGCGCGAGAGGACAATCTTCTCAAGGTCCTTGCCTTTTAGTACGAGTGTCTCAGGCGTGTCCTTGTGGGTGATGCGGACGACATCCTGCTCGATGATAGGTCCTGCGTCAAGCTCGGAGGTGACATAGTGGCTGGTGGCTCCGATAATCTTGACGCCACGCTGATAAGCCTGGTGGTAAGGCTTGGCGCCTATGAAAGCAGGGAGGAACGAGTGGTGAATATTGATGATTTTGTGAGGGTAAGCCTGTATCATCTCCTCGCTGATAATCTGCATGTAGCGCGCCAGCACGATGAAGGTGATGTTCTTCTCGCGCAGCAGTTCCATCTCGGCACGCTCCACCTCCTGCTTGTTCGACCAGTCTTTCTTTATCGACCATACATAATACGGTATGCCGAACATGTCGGCAACGTAGCGCAGGTCCTCGTGGTTTGATACGATGCACGGAATCTCGACATCCAGTTCGCCGGCCTTGTAGCGTGCGAGGAGGTCGTAGAGACAATGGCTCATCTTGCTTACGAAGAGTGCCATGCGAGGCTTCTCGTAGTTGAAGTAGATGTCAAACTCCATCTCGTAGCGCTGTCCGTAGAGCGTCTCGATGTACTCTTTGATTTTGTCAGCCGGAATGGTGAAGTCAGATAGTTCCCATTCCACACGCATGAAGAATCGTCCGTCAACCTTATCGACGTACTGATCGAGATAGACGATGTTTCCGTGGTTATCCGTGATAAACTTTGTTATCTCAGTGATGATGCCCAGTTTGTCAGGGCAGTGAAGCAGAAGAATTGCTGTCTGTTGCATAATATTTTATTCTTTAGGAGTATGGAAGTAGTATGTAAGGAGTGTGTATGGAGTATGTAAGACAGATGCTTTATATGATTGAGAAGTTTGTCGTGAAGTAAGAAGCTATTGTCTTTCATGCTCCTTGATACTCGTTTATATGCTCCTTATAAACTCCTTTGATTATTTTCAAGTGTGTAAAGTCTACAACTTAAATCTTCATCTTATTTTTATCAAGAATTATAGAATTATAGAATTTTGAATTGTCAAGAAGATTTAGAAAGTTGGCACACTGTTTCTCTGCCTGTTTCTATTCATGAAATACTTGTCAATTCGCTGATTTGCAATTCTTAAATTCTCAAATTCTTGACAGGGAAAAAGACGATATGACTTGACAAGATAGTTATTTGCTGAGCAGCGCGAGACGCTTGCGACGGCGCATCTTGCGGCGATAGCGACGATACTTGCCGGAGGCATAGACGACGATGATGACCAGTATGACGGTTACGATGACGACAATCATGCGCACATTCAGCGAGTCGCCCTTCACACGGCTCCACATCTCGACCATCGCCTCGGTCTTGTCGGCACAGTCGTGCATAAGGGCACAGCGGTTGATGACCGAGAGGTCAGGATAATAGACGTAGTTCAGACGCACGTGCCGGCCGGCTTCTCCGAAGATATACGATGCATCGACATACGGGAAATTACCGTCCTTGGCATTCTCCAGCATAGCCTCCAGCACCTCCGGCGTACCTATGACAGAGACGTATCCGATAGCCTCCATATTCCTGACGGCATTCTCCGGCTTGCACATGAAGTCGATGAAGTAAGACGCAGCGTCAGGGTTCTTGGCGTACTTCGGTATCACCCAGCCGTCAAACCAGACGTTCGAGCCTTCCTTCGGCACCACGTAGTCAAGGCTTACGCCTACGGCTTTCGCCTCCTCAATTGCCCATGCGGCGTCTCCGCTCCATGATAGGTTTGCCCACGCCTTACCCTTTGTCATCGTCTCCTTGCCGAAATCGGTCTCCCATCCGAAGATGTTAGGCTTGGCACGGCGCAGCATGCTCTCTACGAGTTGTATGTTCTCGTCGGTGATGTTGGCAACGAGATCGTCGCGTGTCACACGTCCTGCCACGATGTCATCATAGCGGGCGAAGCACACGAGGCACGAATAGACATCGCGGAAAGCATCCTTGACGAGTATCTTGCCGAGGTAGCGGGGGTCGTAGAGGGCACCCCACGAGTCGAGGTCGGAGGCCTTGAGGTATTTCTTGTTATACATGAAGCCTGTCGTGCCCCACATGTAGCCCACCGAATAGTCATTGACGTTGATGCCCGAACCCTTCGGAGCCATCTGCTGGAACTTCTCGGTAGCAAAGGGCGAGACATTGCCGAACCACATCGGCGTGCCTGTCTTGGCAACGACATTCTTGCGGATGGGCTGCAGAAGCTGCTTCTTCAGCATGCGCTCGATGATGTACTCAGACGGGCAGACGACATCGTAGTCCTCGTGTCCCACCTCTATCTCGGTGAGCATCGACTCGTTGATGTCGAACGTCTGATAGACAATGTGTATGTACTTGCCTGTCTGTGCGTGGTACCATTGCTCAAACTCAGGTATCAGGTCCTCGTCGATATAGTCCGCCCAGTTATACACTTTCAGTATCTCTCCTCGTGTAACGGCCGAGGAGTGAATAGTGAAGAGTGAAGTCTGGAATATCAGAACTACTGCGAGGGCAAGTATCTTTCGTGTCATGTCGATTGTTTATATTTCTGTGTATGATGCTAACATTTTCAAATAAAGTAGGCTTGCGGGGGTGTTAAGTAATTGTCTGAGATCGGACAATGATGTGCTCCTGATTCCTAACCATGAACAATCAATCGCCGTTGGTAATTACTCCCTCCCCCAAGGGGG
>R03__coassemble_1557_pt1 | contig 10547 bp, 12 predicted proteins | sample R03__metabat2_low_PE_024 | metagenome-assembled genome bin R03 | reverse complement strand
GCTTATATAGCGACTGATTTTTTTACTGCCGAACGGAACATATTGCTGGATGAAGCCACTGCCTTCAAGGGCTTTCAGAATCTTTGAGAACTCACCATTGGGCGATGTGCCAAGCCTCTTTGCTATCTCATCGCGGCTGTATCCTTGATGACGGTGAGCAAGGAATCGGATAACCTCCATACACTTCTCTGCTTTATCAAAGACCGAGTTGAAAAGCCTGCTGAACTCGTCATTCAGCTTTGCTTCACGGGCGAAGAACAGCGCATCAATATTCTGGGCAAGACTATATGCAGGATTAAATGAATTAAGGTAGAACGGATGCCCCCGACGGTCATATAAGCCTGTATTATATTGTAGCGAGACATCTCGATGCCTCGGCTGCGAAAGAAATCCTCACACTCCTTGAGAGTGAAAGGCTGAAGTTTCATCTCACCCGTCAAACGTCCGTAGAGACCGCCCTTGTTGTTGATAAGATTGTCTATATATATCATAATGTTGTAGCTGCTAACCATTCCTTACGCTCGCGCCTTGCTGCACGAATCTCTTCATTAATTTCTTCTAAAGTCATTTCGGGACAAGCGGATGCCTCTTGCCGTAGTGTGTCAAATGCTTCCAAGGCTTTCTCTCTCGTTGCCTTTTCCGATGACAGAGAGATGCTGAAAGGAATGCTCCTGCTCCTTACTACAGCGTTTACGAAGATGTTGATGGCGGTGTTAGCGCTCATGCCAAACTGAGAGCATAGGCTATCAAACTGAGCCTTCATAGAGGGATCCAAACGGATTGTCATTGCGGATTGTGTCATAGTCGTAAGATATTTAACGGCATCACGATGATACCGGAATGCTGCAATTTTGGTTGCAAAGATAATAAAATTATTTTACATATCAAACAAAAAAGAATAAAATGTTTTACATATCAAACGTTTTTCTATAAAATCGTTTTGCACATCAAAGACGAACCATAACAACCGACGTAATAATTAACGCATCGATACAGCTTTGTCGCTTATTATCAAATATGGAATACATACATGGAAATAATGAAGTAATGCCACAAGACAATGTATTTCGCTCTCATCAAGCGCTTTTTATCATCATTACGCTACTATTTCACGAAATATCACACCAGAAGTTGTAAAATTTCTTAACGAGTGACTGATGTTTCAGAAAAATGTAGTAACTTTGCAACCGCTTTCGTGAATAAAATATTACAGGAAGCGGTCTTTGATAGTCGGTGATACGTGGTGAGATTTGCGTGACACACGAAAATGAATGTGACACCAAAATTGAGGGGTTTTGAGACCTTAAAAACGTAATTTGTTGATTATCAAGATGTATTCGGGGTGTAGCGCAGTTGGTAGCGCACTACGTTCGGGACGTAGGGGTCGGGCGTTCGAGTCGCCTCACCCCGACAAAGAGAAGGAGTCACGCTGGCGTGGCTCCTTTCTTTGTGTTATATGACTATATACCGTTTGTGAGGCTTTCTCTCACGCCCTCGGGCGCTCGCTGGACTCGCAGGTCTCATATGAGCGGCAAAGCCGAAACGAGTTGCCTCACCCCGATATGAAGATGAGATCATGCACAGAGACGAGTTATCTGCATCACAAGATAGCCATCAGTCAAACAGTACGCCATCGTCATTCTGATCGAGAGTATGTGCGAGTTTGTCGATATTGAGGCTGCGAGCCGATGCATCGACGATGTCCTTATACACTCCTCCCTTACGGTATAGTTCATCCGGATTGCCAGATTGTTCTACACGTCCATCCTTGAGGGCATATATCTCGTCAGAGTCTATAATCTGCGAGATGCTGTGTGAGATTATTATGACGGTGCGGTTGCGTTTGATGGCATCAATAGATGCTTTTATCTGCTCTGTTGCGATAGCGTCGAGTGATGCCGTCGGTTCGTCGAGGAAGATAATTGGTGGATTCTTCAGGAACATTCTGGCAATGGCGATGCGTTGCTGTTGTCCTCCCGAAAGTGCGGTTGCTTTCGACTGCATGCCCTTTGGCAAAGTCATTACCTGGTCGTAGATAAAGGCCTTTCGTGCCGCCTCGACGACCTCATCGTCGGTAGCATCGGGCTTGCCGTAACGGATATTCTCCTCTATCGTGCCCTCGAAGATATGGTTTTTCTGCAAGACAAGTCCGATGTTCTCTCGCAGGTAGTCGGTATCCCATTCGCGCAGGTCGACTCCGTCGAGTGTTATCGTGCCGGTGTCGGGCTCATAGAATTTGTCCAACAGATTTATTATCGTTGATTTGCCGGCTCCGGAGAGTCCCACGAAAGCAGTTATCTTTCCTGGTGCGACAGACATGTTGATGTTGTGCAGAGCCTTTGTGCCGTTAGGATATGTGAAGTCCACAGCGCTGACCACAAATTCCCCGCGCACGTCCTTCGGGCGATATGTGCCGCTATGCTCCCTTTCGTCGTCCGCCTCGAGGATATCGAAGAACCCCTCAGCATATATCAGCGCATCATTCAGCGAGTCGAAGATGCGTTGCAACTGAGTAATAGGCGCCGTGACATTGGCGAAGAGCATGACATGATACATTATCTTACCTATCGTCATGCCCGGATACTGTATCAGCACAAGATATGCTGTGAGGATGATGATGAGGACGGTGCCTACCTGCTTGACGAAACTCTTCACGCCATCAAAATAGAACGACGTCTTTCGTACAAGCATCTGATTGTCAGTGAATTTTGTCTGTATATCCCATTGCTTTTGGCTTTCTATCGGCTGTCGGTTGAACGATTTTATGACGCTCATTGACTCGATGATGGATACAATGCCGTTAGATTTCTGTTCGCGGAAGTTACGCATGTTTGAGCGCCATCCCTTCAGACGGCGCGCCTGGGCTATTGTTATCCATATATAAATAGGTACGATGAAGAGAGCCGTCAGTCCGACATAGACATTGGCAGCAAACATTAGTATCAGCGCAAGGAATGCCGACGTGAACAGCGGCAGCAGATCAATGAAGATGCTCTGCACCGTTGTCGATAGGCTTCCAACACCTTGGTCGATGCGCGTCTGTAGCTTTCCCGTCTCATTTCCCGAGCGTGAGAAGAATGCCATACGATAAGTGAGGATTCGGTCAACGACCGCCTGCGACAGATCTTTACTCACGAAGATGCGCATACGCTCTCCGTAGTAGTTCTGAGCGTATGTTATCAAGGCCGACAGCACCTCTTTGCCTAACAGGATGATAGTGATGACGGTGAGAATATGTGCCGCCTCGCGCCACTCTACTCCGGAAGGTCCGATGAGTTCGTTTATAGCATCTACGGTCCGATCGAGCACAATAGCATTGACCTGAGCTATCAGCGATCCTATTAGCGTCAGCACCAACGTTGCCACCACCAGCCACTTGTATGGCCTGACATACGGTGCGATTTTCTTCAGCAGTTGTATCAGATTCATTGTTTCATTCTTTAGCAAAAGCGTTATCGTCTGCAAAGGTACAAAAAAATATTGAGATACAAGAAATCACGTATCATTAATTTACCGGAATTTCAGAATAAGGCAAGTTAGCCTCAATGCTAAATAGCGAAAGCCAGAAATTGAGCAACTACTCAGCACCGCTTGATGCGATGTGACTCGTACACGACATTTTCATCAAATAACTTACAATTTAAAACTTTTTGGGCCGTTTTACTTACAGTTTTTGTTAAAATTTGTTAGAAAACCAATCGGTAGCATCTTGGGCGGTCAAACGCTACCAATGACGGCGTCATTCAATACTTCTTGCGGCCTCATTCAATACCCTTACAATCCTTAACTGCTACGAGTTGAAAAAAGGCCCATAGCAGCTACTCATGTCAAGTCATAATGTTAAACTTCCATAAATAACAATACCGAAGCATGGTATTATGATGAGATTCAGAAATTATTTAGTAATTTTGCATCCGCTTTGTGTTTACAGGGCTGCTTTATCCTGTACTCAAGGCTCATATTTAATAAGGTTATGTCCGTATGGGCTCAATGAAGCGTTGGCACGATGTCAGCCGCCTGACGGATAAAATCCGTAATAATTTATACAATTAACAAATGTACGCAATTGTAGAAATCAACGGTCAGCAGTTCAAGGCAGAGGAGGGCAAGAAGCTCTTCATCAACCACATCAAAGAGGCTGAGGAAGGCCAGGCTGTTGAGTTTGAGAAGGTACTGCTCGTAGATGCTGACGGTGCAGTCAAGGTAGGCGCACCAACCGTAGAGGGTGCAAAGGTAACCGCTGAGGTAGTTAAGCCACTCGTAAAGGGTGACAAGATCATCGTCTTCAAGACAAAGCGTCGTAAGGACTCTCGCAAGATGAATGGTCACCGCCAGCAGTTCACAGAGATTGTTATCAAGTCAGTAATCGCTTAAATCACAGGAGGACTAAGAAATGGCTCATAAGAAAGGTGTCGGTAGTTCTAAGAACGGACGCGAGTCAGCTTCACAGCGACTCGGTGTTAAGATTTGGGGTGGTCAGAAGTGCATCGCAGGCAACATCATCGTTCGTCAGCGTGGTAACAAGCACTTCCCAGGCGTTAATGTAGCACAGGGTAAGGACGATACTCTCTACGCTCTCGTAGATGGTACTGTAAACTTCCACAAGGGCAAGTACGACAAGTCTGTCGTCAGTGTGATCCCAGCTGCAGAAGCTTAAGACTATACCAACGTCACACAACAGTATTTATTAAACAAATACACTTATTCCAAACAAACAACAAGACCCCGCATTTCCTGCTACAGGAAGTGCGGGGTCCTTGCGTTATTATGTAAAAAGGAAGAATGTAAAAAGCGCGCTGACGCGGTTGATAGTCTGGTGTCCGTAATCAAGAATTAAGAGTTAAGAGTTAAGAATTACGGTTTGCACCGCTTGTTAGTATTACCATGCTAACAGCAATCACAATTCTTAACTCTTAACAATTGAGATATCTTCTACACATTTCATTCCTCGATGCCTTGCGTTAGCGCGAGTTACCGCTTGTCACTATATACTCTACACTTTTTACTTTATACCTTATACTCTACACTCTATACTATCCTTCCCTTTGCCTTACCGCCTCATACATAAGCACGGCAGCGGAGACAGAGACATTGAGAGAGTCAAGGCGCCCTAACATCGGAATGCGTATATGAGCATCGGCAGCCTCGCGCCACTGTTGCGTAAGGCCTGTTGACTCTGTCCCCATGACGATGGCTGTCGCACGCCGCATGTCCGTGTCGTAATATAGACTGCTGTCCTGCAGTTGCGCTGTAAGAATCTGTATATTACGTTCTTTCAGATATGCTATACAGTCAGACGACGAGCATGCGATGCAAGGCACGGTGAAGATGGCGCCTATGGACGAGCGGATGAGATTGGGGTTGTAGAGGTCGGTGAGCGGGTCGCAGACGATGACGGCATCAATGCCGGCAGCATCGGCGGTGCGGAGGATAGCGCCGAGGTTCCCCGGCTTTTCCACACTCTCAAGGACAACGACGAGCGGCTGATCGGGGAGACGCAGGTCGGCGAGCGTCTTCGTGCCGGTCTTCATCTCGGCAATGACGCCCTCCGTGCTTCCGCGGTATGCCACCTTCTCATATACGGCAGGAGAAATCTCCACTACCCTACCCGACTGCTCTGCCAGTAGCATTATGGCATCAACATCAGCATTGTCACGACTGCCACCAGCTATAATCTCACGGCAACAGAACACGGTGTCAAGGCTGTAGCCAGCATCAAGCGCATGCTGTATCTCGCGCTGTCCTTCGACGACGAAAAGACCAGTCTTCCGTCGTTCCGACGATTTCTGCTGAAGCTGCAGAAGCCTCTTTATGCGAGGGTTCTGCAAACTTGTTATTATTTCATGCTCCATTTATTCCTTCCTTTTCCATATCATGGTTATCTTACGACGAATCACAATAAAATTAAGGAGAGTGACTATCAGCCATATCAGCACTCCGAGAATGATGGCAGGCAGGAATGACGTCTCTGACAGTTCAGGGAACAACTGATAGATGAAGTCCATGTAATAGCCACGTATGAAGTACAGGAGAATGAGCGAGACGATGAGTACAACGACATTCAGCATGGCTGTGAGAAGTTGGTATGGCCGTGCCACACGTCCAGGCGAATAGCCTATAAGCAGGAGGTTCTCCAGCTTCGTGCTATTCTTCTGCACAAGCAGATAAATGCTGAGCATGAGTATATAGAACGAAAGTACGGAGATGATGAGTCCTATAACCATCACGAGCGTAACAATCATTCGGAGGAAGTAAGTTGTCTTTTCAGCATCAAGCTTATCTGTTTCGACATCATATCCATGCTTGTCGAGATACTGCATCACATGTTCATCAGCCGGATTGCCTACTTCCAGCAGCAGTCGGTTAGGCTCTGCCGTCTTGTCAGGGGCATATTCATGGTTGCTCCAGTCCATAAAGGCCTGAGGCACAAGGATGGTATTCAGGCGGTTAGAGAATCCAATCACTTTACCTTTATACTCTACCGTACCGCCATCAGCATGCACGAAGATGTTGAAATCAATCATGCTGACAAGACCGTCAGAGATTTTCGGCAACGAGTGCAAAGCCGAAGTTATACATATTAATATAACTACGCGGCAATACTACCGGCACCTCTTTCTGCCCACCAACATACTGCCAGTCTTTCAGCGGCACATCAATGAAACCATCGGGAACAGACTCAAGGAATATCTCAGAGTTGAGTATTGTCTGTCCCGATATACCCATCTGAGCATCGACCTTGTACTCTACGGAAGTAAACTTTCCGACGCGTGTAGCAAAGGGTTGCCGAGCGAGTTCGTCCTCCTCAGCCTTTGTGAAAGTGTTTGAGTTACCAGATATTGTTGAGCCCATGCCGATGCGCTTGGACACAATCAGGTAGTCACTCTTCATGAATGTGTCCTGCTGTGTAAACACTGGCAGGACATCATTATAGAACTGATAGCCAAATAACACAATAAGCATACCGAACAGATTAGCGAAGACAAATCCCGCAAACTGTGGTACGCTTATGTGCTGGCGTAATAATTTCCAGACAAGATTCATTCGTACAGCGATTAGAACGGCAGACCTGTTGTATCTTCCTCCTGTCCGTTAGCGGCTGCGCCGAATGGGTCAGCAGCAGGTGCTGCAGGCTGAGCGACGGCAGGATCACCAAACGGAGGAAGTGGTTCTGTACCTGTTGCAGGCTGCTGACCTGGTACAATCTGACGAACATCGAAGGCACGGATGCTGTTATACCAACGTCCGTTGTACTCGTGAGCATCAATATCAAATGAGACATTGACTTCCTGGCCTACCTGGATGTTGAAGCGCTGCAGACGGTCAGAGCCAAATACCTCAAAGACCATCTTCTTTGGATACTGTTCGTGAGTCTCTACAACAAACGACTGAACTGTCCACTCGCCGCGTGCCGATGTTCCAGAGCGAGGCTCAAGAGCTGTGATAATTTTACCTTGTAATTCCATTGTTTACCTTATTTAATATATTACGTTTTATTTTCGATTAAGGGCTGTCAAATGAGACATTTTATCTAATTCGCTTGCGAAATTACTAAAATAGTTCTAAAAAGACGAAAAAACTCTCGACTTTTTTTGTTTTTTATAAATATATTGCGTAAATTTGTACCTTGAAAGCTTAAAAAGACACTAAATACTAAAACATACACACGAAATGAGATTTACAGTTTCAAGCACAATGCTGAGTAGCCGTCTGAATGCATTGGCAAAGGTCATCAACAGCAAGAACTCAATGCCCATCCTTGACAGTTTCCTCTTCGAGGTCGGCAACGGACAGCTGACAGTAACAGCGTCTGACAGCGAGAACACGATAAAGAGCCAGCTTCTCCTTGACGAGTATGATGGTGAAGGACGCTTCTGCATCACCAGCCGCACCATTCTCGACGCAGTAAAAGAGTTGGCAGAGCAGCCTATCACTATTGACGTTGACCAGAACACCATGCAGACAAAGATACTGTACATGAACGGCATGTACAACATCGTGTCAATACCTGCCGACGAGTACCCTACCCCAACATCTCTGCAAGGCGAGAAGACGACAATAACCATGACGTCGCAGCAGCTTAGCGAGAACATCACACGCTCACTCTTTGCCACAGCGTCTGACGAACTGCGCCCTGTCATGAACGGTCTGTACTTCGACATCAAGCCCGACAGCCTCTCTATCGTTGCCAGCGACGGACGCAAGCTTGTCCGCAACACACTCTTCAGCATAAAGAGCGAGCAGCCAGCAGCATTCATACTGCCAAAGAAGCCAGCCAACATACTCAAGAATCTCCTCAACAAGGATGAGTCAGAAGTTGTCATCAGCTTCGACGGACGCACAGCAGAGATAGCTTTCGCTGACGGCACCATGACATGCCGCCTCATCGAAGGACGTTATCCTAACTACAACAGCGTCATCCCACAGAACAATCCGAACCACGCCATCATAGACCGTAAGATACTGCTTGGAGCCTTGAAGCGCGTCCTGCCGTTCGCCAGCGACTCAAGCCAGCTTGTTCGCATACACGTTGAAAGCGGCCGTATGGAGATAAGCTCTGAGGACATCGACTTCTCAACAAGTGCAAAAGAAGAGTCCATCTGCGAGTACGAAGGTTCACGCATGGACATCGGCTTCAAGGGAACAACACTCGCTGAGGTTCTCAACAACCTCGACTCAGAGCAGATAACCCTTGAGCTTGCCGACCCAGCACGTGCTGGCCTCATCATCCCTACTGAGCAGCACGAAGGCGAAGACATTCTTATGCTGATGATGCCAATGCTGCTTAACGACTAATGACGCAGGCAGCTGTGGCTGTCATGCCACTCAGCTCACGCACTCAGGCCTACCCGACCGAAAGCAAGGAGCTGAGAATTCTGACAGGCGCTGCAGCAGGACAGTCGTCGCAATGTAATCCACATTGAATCATCAACCATATTTAAGTTTCGCAAGCTCAACTAAGTAGTATATAAGGAATATGTAAGTGGGTTGAAAGGAGAATAAAAGACGTATATCTTTGCTTGCTTAAGAAGTTATTCAAGGAGTCGGAACAATCGTCCTCCATACTCCTTACATTCTCCTTACATTCTCCTTACATATTACTTCATTCAACTTACGAAAGTTGAATTAACCATGACCTTACCTTCAAATAAGGTTACGAAAGTCTCATATCATACCCACAACAACATTTATGACAAATATCATAACCAAAGCTATTGACGCTTACGGCGATGTCAACCTCATGGTTCGCATTATCATAGGTCTTATCATTGGCGCCGTGCTTGGTGTTACGATGCCCGGTATTATGGCAATCGAGATGCTGGGTCTGCTGTTTGTCGGTTCGCTGGAGGCTATTGCTCCGGTGCTTGTCGCCGTACTTGTCGCATCAAGTCTTGCCAAGGCTCGCAAAGGTCTCGGCAGCCGATTCACTTCGGTCATCATACTTTATGTGTCAAGCATGCTTGTGGCAGCCATCGCTGCCGTGGTCGTAAGCATGGCTTGCCCCATCAGTCTCATGCTACCGGAGGCAAGCAGTCAGGCGGCAGCGGCACCCACTTCGCTGAGTGACGTCTTCATAAACCTTGCCCAAGAGGTTGTCAGCAATCCGCTGAAAGCCATTATGGAGGGCAAGTACCTCTCCATATTGGTGTGGTCAATCATCATCGGCACAGCGCTGAAGCACAGCGCTTCAGAAAAGACAATAGACATGGTGCATGACTTTGCAGATACCATCTCACTCGTCGTACACTGGATAATAAACTGCGCACCGTTCGGTATCCTCGGACTTGTCTATGCCGCCGTCAGCGATAGTGGCCTTGAGATATTCACCACATACGGTAAGCTGCTGATGCTGCTTGTTGGCTGTATGCTGCTGTCGCTGTTCGTGATCAATCCTCTCATTGTGGGTATCACACTGCGGCGCAATCCCTATCCACTGCTGTGGCAGTGCATCAAGGGCAGTGCCGTGAATGCCTTCTTCACCCGATCGTCAGCAGCTAACATACCTGTCAACATGGCATTGTGCAAGCGTCTCGGCCTTGACGAAGACTTCTACAGCATAAGCATCCCGCTGGGCAGTACCATAAACATGAATGGCGCAGCAGTGACCATCACGGTAATGACACTGGCTACATGTCATACCATGGGCGTAGAGGTAAGCTTCGGCTCAGCCATTGTGCTGTCAGTGCTATCGGTGTTCGCCGCATGCGGTACCAGCGGTGTCGCCGGAGGGTCATTACTACTCGTCCCTATGGCATGCTCGCTGTTCGGCATCTCTCCCGATGTCTCCATGCAGGTCGTAGCCATCGGCTTCATCATCAGTGTCGTACAGGACTCTCTTGAGACAGCCCTGAACTCATCAGGCGATGTACTCTACACGGCAACGGCTGACTTTTATGAACGCGGCAAGCATGGGGAGAAAATAACAAGCAAGTAATTTCGACCTGTACGATTGATATTCGATTGCCGCTCAAAATAGTAAGGAAGTATTAAATATAGGTGGGTTCTATTAATTCCCACCGATGAAACATGTAGCTTATGGGCTAATA
>R03__coassemble_1546_pt1 | contig 10572 bp, 5 predicted proteins | sample R03__metabat2_low_PE_024 | metagenome-assembled genome bin R03 | reverse complement strand
TACCATCATCTTCCTCGCCATAACAGTCGGCGTAGGAGTATATTCACGTCATCAGGCACGCTCCGTTGACGGATTCGTCCTTGGCGGACGCGCTGTAGGAGGCTGGCTGACAGCCTTTGCCTACGGCACAAGTTATTTCTCGGCAGTCGTCTTCGTAGGCTACGCCGGACAGTTTGGATGGAAATACGGCCTGTCGGCATCATGGATAGGCATCGGCAACGCAGTCATCGGCTCGTTGTTAGCATGGCTGGTGCTCGGTCGCCGCACGAAGCTGATGACTCAGCACATACAGAGCCGCACGATGCCCGACTTCTTCGGCACGCGCTACGCTGACGAATGGCTTCGCGTGACAGCATCCGTCATCGCCTTTATCTTCCTCATTCCTTACACCGCAGGCGTCTATATGGGCATCTCGAAGCTCTTTGAGATGGGCTTCGGCATACCATACGAATACTGTGCCATGATTATGGCGGCGCTCACGGCAGTCTATGTCATCCTCGGCGGCTATAAGGCGACGGCCATCAACGACTTCATACAGGGCATCATCATGCTCTTCGGCATCACGACGGTCATCATCGTTGTCCTCAACAGTCAGGGCGGATTGATGGAGGCAGTACACCGCATGGGTCTGCAGGTGCCTAATGCCGACGACCTCACGCAGAAGGGCTCGGCCCTCTACGCCAGCTTCCAGGCCGGCGACTTCGCATCGTGGTTCGGTCCTAACCCACTCAGTCTGTTAGGCGTTGTCATACTGACATCGCTCGGAACGTGGGGACTTCCGCAGATGGTCGGTAAGTTCTACAGCATCACCGACGAGGCAGCCATCCGCCGAGGCACTATCATCTCTACAATCTTCGCACTTGTCGTGTCGGGCGGTTGCTATTTCCTCGGCAGCTTCGGACGTCTCTTTGTGCCTACCGCTTTCAACGCCGAGAAGGGCAAGTTCGTATTCGATAACATCGTGCCGACGATGCTCTCGTCACTCCCTGACATACTCATCGCCCTCGTCGTGCTACTCGTACTGTCAGCCTCAATGTCAACACTGGCCGGTCTTGTGCTGACGTCATCATCGACAATGACACTCGACCTCATCTATCGCGATAAGAAATCGGAGGCCGATGAGGTAGCCGGCGGCGAGATAGACGATACCGTAGCCGAGAAGATCGAGCGTCGCAAGGTCATCGTCATGCGTGTCCTCATCGTCTTCTTCATAGTCATCTCCTTGATGATAGCCCTCAATCCGCCACAGTTCATAGCACAGCTGATGGGCATCTCATGGGGCGCTCTGGCCGGTGCTTTCTTAGCGCCATTCATGCTCGGCCTATACTGGAAGGGCGTGACACGTCTCAGCGTATGGGCTTGCTTCATCTGGGGCGTCGGCCTTACGGTAGTGAACATGATGACAGGCAACAGCATCCTGAACCCTATCGACTGTGGTGCTGTGGCCATGCTCGGTGGCTTTGTCGTTGTCATCCTCGTAAGTCTTGTGACGCCAAAGCTCAGCCAGGACCACGTCGCAAACATCTTCAAGTGTTACAAGAAGTAGCTGTCAGCAACGCAAACACCACCTGTCAGCAACGCAAACACCACCTGATAACGACACAAACAGTAACCGATTACAACACAAACGCTATCTGATAACAACGCAAACAAGACAACATAATGTCATAAAGACTAAGTAATTACTCTGCAAAGACTCAGTAATTACACACCAAAGACTCAGTAATTGTACCGTAATTACTGAGTCTTTATTTTGTCATACAATACCAATGACGGCATAAGGCAATACCAATGACAGCATAAAGCAATACCAATGACGGCGCAAGGCAATGCCGACAGCAGAACAACATACTACCTGCAACGTCGTGTGGCACTATGCTTTATACCGTCAATAGTAGTTTTTTTACGATAAAAATTTGGCAGTCTCACAGAAAATACTTAACTTTGCACAGAGTAATCCAAACATTGCTATCATGGGAGTATTTATAGATAAAGGAAACGAAGGATTCAAAAGAGCCTTGAAAAGCAGGTACATTGACAAGTCAGACCTTATAGCTGTTGTCAATGAGACACTTGACACGGAATGTGCCTACACCTGTGTCTCCCGCTGCCGACGATTCGGAAAGTCGATGGCCATTAAGATGCTGTGTGCCTACTACGACAAGTCGTGCGACAGCCGCGAGCTGTTCCGGAATCTTAACATATATGACAACGATTCCTTTGAGACACATCTCAACAAATACCCCGTAATATACCTTGACATCACCGACTTCATAACAAAGTACAAGAACTCACCGGACATCGTCACACATAAACAGGAGGATGTCATGGCTGAGTTGCTTCAGATGCACCCGGAGGTGACACGTGCCGAACGTGACGACCTCATGGACATTCTCATAAAGATAAAGTTGCAGACCGGCGAGCGGTTCATCATGCTCATAGACGAATGGGATGCCATATGCAGAGGATATGGGAACGACTCCACAACCATGGACGATTACGTCAGTCTGCTTAGGCGAATGTTCAAAGGAAGTAACTCCGAGAACGTCTTTGTCGGTGCGTATATGACCGGCATCCTGCCTATAAAGCGATACAAGACGCAGTCGGCACTGAATAACTTCAGAGAATATTCGGTCATCAGTCCTGGCGGCATGGACTCTTATTTCGGTTTTACTCCGGCAGAAGTGGCAAGCCTTGCTAAAGAGTCAGAAGTTAGTATGGAGTCGCTGAAAGAATGGTACGACGGTTATATTATTGGTAAAGAAAGGTCCATGTATAACCCGTATTCCGTCATGGAAGCCATACGCCAAGGCGAATGTGAAAGCAATTGGGCAAAGACAGGTGCCTTCGACTCCGCCACAGACTATATCAGCATGAACTTTGAAGGTCTGAAAGACGACATAATAAACATGCTGGGAGGTCAGCGATGCGATGTGAACATTAACGGTTTCGATAATGATCCGGCAAATGTCAAATCAAAAGACGACGTCCTGACACTACTCATTCATCTTGGATATCTGTCTTACGACAAGGCCGAAAAGACGTGCTTCATACCAAACAAAGAAGTGGCAAAAGAGATGGAAGAAGCTGTCAAGGCCTGCAACTGGGAGCATGTCAACAAGGCTATCAACGCATCAAAGAATCTTCTGCAAGCTACACTGGAGGGCAACGAGGAATTGGTTGAGCAATACATCGAACTGGCTCACGACGAGAACACCAGCATCCTGTCGTACAACGACGAGAACTCGCTGGCATGCGTGATGTCTATAGCCTATTACTACGCTAAGAACGACTACATCATGCACCGCGAACTGGCCTCCGGCAAAGGATTCGCTGACCTTGTCTTCATACCTCGCTATGGCCGCAATCTGCCAGCTCTGCTCATCGAACTGAAGACTCTTCCGGAGCGCAAGCGACGTGGATGGGCGCCTACAGAGACGGCTATTGAGCAGATACACCGTAAGGAATATCCCGCAAAAGTTGCTGAATACACCGGCGACATACTGCTCGTGGGCATCAATTACGACCGTACCACCAAGACGCACTCATGCCGCATAGAGCAGTTCCATAAGGACTAACTGCAATACAGAAATACTATCCATCCTCCTCACTTAGTAGTACTATTCAATATCCTTCCCTTTGGGAAGGCTTGGTTAGGCTTCCTTCCCTTCGGGAAGGCTTGGTTAGGCTATTCTTGGTGGTAGTTGACTTTTCTCTCAACCTTTCTATATGAAGAAACTTATCATTCTCTCTCTGCTGACAGCATGCACCATGTCAGCCACCGCACAGCGTCGCGTGACACAGTTACGCGACTGGCGTTTCACACATACCGATAACCCCGCACAGGCCGCACCAGACTTCAACGACAAGCGCTGGGAGGCCGTTCGCGTGCCGCACGACTGGGCCATCGGCGGTCCGTTTGACAAGGAGATAGACAAACAGGTTGTCGCCATCGAGCAGAACGGTGAGAAGGAGGCCACCGAGAAGACAGGACGCTCGGGCTCACTGCCATGGATTGGCACGGGTTGGTACCGCACGACGGTGAACGTCTCGGCAGATGCTGAGCGCGTGTTGCTATGCTTCGACGGCGCCATGGCCGAGCCCGAGGTGTATGTCAACGGGCAGAAGGCCGGCGAATGGAAATATGGTTACAACGCATTCAACATCGATATAACGCCGTATTTAGTTAGGAGTGAGGAGTTAAAAGTTAGGAGTGAGGAGTTAGGAGTTAGGAGTCAGAACATAAAGGAAGTTAGGAGTGAGGAGTTAAAAGTTAGGAGTCAGAAGGCAAAGGGAAAGGCCTCTAACTCCTCACCCCTAACACCTAACTCCTCACTCCTCACTCCTAACTCCTCACTCCTAACTCCTAACTCTATCGCCGTGCGTCTGCAGAACGTCGAAGAGTCAAGCCGATGGTACCCTGGTGCCGGTCTCTTCCGCCCCGTGACGCTCGTCGAGACACGTCATACAGCGCTGACACAATGGGGCATGAATGCCGTCACGCTGTCTCTGAACAACGACGGGACGGTGACAGAACAGCTCTCTGCCGAGGTGACAAATGCCGACGGCAAGCAGTTGGAGGTGGACTTCGACGTGCAGACGGACAGCCGACAGCGCACCGTCTTCACAGCAAAGGTCGACAAGGACGGCAAGGCCACTGTCACAGAGACATACGGTAGCGTCAAGCCATGGTCTCCTGAGTCGCCTCAGCTCTACCAGCTTGTGGCAAGTCTTTATGAGGTTGGTGATGACGGCAGCCGCACATTGCTGGACAAGGAAGTAAAGAAGATAGGCTACCGCACCGTGAAGTGCAGCGCCGAAGGTGGCTTCCAGCTCAACGGTGTAACACGTAAGATAAAGGGAGTCTGTCTGCATCACGACCTCGGCATGCTTGGCGCCGCCGTCAACAAGGCAGCTCTCGTGCGACAGCTCCGTCTGCTTAAGACGATGGGATGTGACGCCATACGCACCTCTCACAACATGCCGTCGCAGCTACAGATGGAGCTTTGCGACTCGTTGGGACTCATGGTGATGGCTGAATCGTTCGATATGTGGGTGTATCCTAAATGTAAGAACGGCTACGCACGGTTCTTCAAGGACTGGGCCGACCGCGACATTGAGAACCTTGTCCTTGCCAACCGTCTCCACCCGAGCATCATCATGTGGAGCGTCGGCAATGAGATTCCGGAGCAAGGCTCGGCAAATGGTGCGCAGCTGCTGCGCCACCTGCAGGACCGCGTACATCAGTTTGACACCTCACGCCCTATAACAAACGGCATGGACCGCATCAAGGACGCGCTGAAGACAGGCTTCGCACAGGTGGCTGACTGTCCGGGTATGAACTACCGCACACACCTTTACAACACCGCCTACGAGCATCTCGGACAGGGATACGTCCTCGGCAGCGAGACAGCTTCTACCGTCAGCAGCCGCGGCGTGTATAAGTTCCCAGTGGTACGCAGTGACAACAAGGCCTATGATGACGGCCAGTGCTCAAGCTATGACACAGAGGCTTGCTGGTGGTCGAACATTCCGGAGGAGGACTGGCTGCTACAGGATGAGAAGCCATGGGTAGTAGGTGAGTTCGTGTGGACGGGCTTTGACTACCTCGGAGAGCCTACACCTTACGACGAATACTGGCCTTCACGGTCGTCATACTTCGGCATCTTCGACCTCGCCGGGCTACCTAAGGACCGCTATTACCTGTACCGCTCACGCTGGAACACGGCATCGCCTACGACGCACATGCTGCCGCACTGGACATGGAACGGCCGCGAAGGGGAGGTCACTCCGGTGTATGTCTATACCTCCTACCCTACCGCTGAGCTTTTCATAAACGGCAAGTCGCAGGGTAAGCGCACAAAGCAGACGGACGTCGTGGCAGGCTCTGGCAAGGACGGAAAGATTACAGACATCGCCGACAAGGCCATCGACCGCTACCGTCTGCGTTGGAATGACGTGCGCTACGAGGCTGGCAAGGCAAGCGTGGTGTACTATGATGCCGACGGAAAGAAGGCCGGTGAGGAGTCAATAAGCACTGCCGGCAAGGCCATGGCGCTGCGTCTGACAGGCGACGCGCTGCTGGATGACGGTGCCATCCGCAACCTCAAGGCCGACGGCGACGATATGGTGTTCCTGACAGTAAGTGTCGTTGACAACGCCGGAAACATCTGCCCGGATGCCAACAACCAGATAAAGGTTGAGGTAAAGGGTGCTGCTGCCTTCAAAGGAATATGCAACGGCGACGCCACATCGCTCGAGACATTTACCCGCCCGACTATGAAAGCCTTCCATGGACAGCTCGTCGTGGGCATTCAGGCAAAGCAGGTAGCAGGACCTGTTACTGTGACTGTGAAGTCGCCAGGCATCAAGTCGGCAACCATAAACCTCCGCGCAGAATAACAACCAGCATTGCCCAAGAGGCTGATCAAAAACAGATGAATGGACGTTTCACATTGCAAAGAATAGCAAGCCAATCGTTAAGAAAAGTGAAAAGATTGCTGTTTTGACAGTATTTGTAATCGAATATTTGCCAAAACAAAATTATTTTGCTAACTTTGCAACGATGAATTAATCAATTAAGCATATTACATCTAACTATAAGTAACCATGACAAGAAGAAAGTCTCATGAAAAATTCGACCCCGAGAAGATATTAGGCGATCTCGCGGAGATTATGGAACGCGACAGCCTTTATAAGGAAGTGGACTTGACCATAGAGGGACTGGCAGACAAGATGAATACCAACCGCACGTATCTTTCACGCGTCATAAACGACAACTACCAGATGCCATTCAGACACTGGCTTAACTTCTACCGCATAGAGCGTAGCATACAGTATATGCTGTCGCATCCGGCTGCTAACCAGGAGACAGTAGCACGCGAGAGCGGATTTATCAGCGCATCGGCCTTCAACCATAAGTTCAAGTCGGTAACAGGCACTTCACCACGTCTGTGGCTTATTGAACAGTCTATCGGCGACAAGTACAAGGAGCAATAACATTGAACCGCAAGAAAGACAAAACCACGGTTCAAAACCATCAAGATTGATATGAAACTTAACGGAAGACGCGAAAGTAACAACGTCGATGACCGTCGCGGACAGCGCAGCTCGGCAGCCGGCATCGGCGGACTCGGCATCGGTGGCATCATCATAGCTATGGTATTCGCTTACTTCACAGGCGGTAATCCGCTTGAAGTACTACAGAATGTAGATACCAGTAGTCTCAACGTACAGGAGCAGACAAGCAACGGACAGGAGTTTACAGAAGAGGAACAGGAACTGGCTAAGTTCTCACGACAGATTCTGGCAGGCACCGAGGACGTCTGGACAGAGGTGTTCCAGAAGATGGGACGCACCTACACACCGCCTAAGATGGTGCTTTACACCGGCAGCGTAAAGACCAGTTGCGGCAACGGATCATCAAGCATGGGCCCGTTCTACTGCTCGGGCGACCAGTGTCTGTATATCGACCTGTCGTTCTTCTCATCAATGAAGCAGCAGCTTGGCGCAGACGGTGACTTCGCTTACGCCTACGTCATAGCACACGAGGTGGGACATCACGTAGAGTATCTGCTTGGCACTCTCGACAAGGCTCATAACCAAATGGCGCAGCTGAACACAACGGAGGCGAACAAGATAAGTGTGCGTCTGGAGTTGCTTGCCGACTTCTACGCCGGCGTCTGGGCTTATCACGACAACGAGAAGTTTAGCAGTTTGGAGGATGGCGATATAGAAGAGGCCATCAACTGTGCACAGGTCATCGGCGACAACTATCTGCAGGAGAAAGCCCGCGGTTACTCAACGCCTGAGTCGTTCACACACGGCACATCGAAACAACGTATGAAATGGCTTAAGCTCGGCCTCACAACAGGCGACATGTCAAAGGGAACAACATTCCAGTGTTCTGACAGTGAGCTGTAAAACGAAGCCTTTTCAACAGACCATAATATGCGATTTGGCATATAGGAACAAAAGTACGGAACATCAACACACAAAAATAAAGGAAAACAGACAAGCACTCTGACGTCTGTTTTCCTTTATTTTTGTCTATGAACATTCAGGTTCGCATCGTCGAGATGAGTATGTTCACAAAAGCATAAAATCGCCTTACATCTTGTTTTTAGGAAAACAACGGAAAGAGAAAAAGGGAGCACGGCAGGCAATAGCATACCACATTGGCTGGTGGTGCATTACAACATGACATATCAGTCATGCACCTTCATACCCCAGAATTGAACCCTTACATAACTAGAAAGGAGCGGTTCAAGCAAAAGAAAGGGGTGTATCAAGCATAAAGAAGGAGCATGTCAAGAACAAGAAAGGGGCGCTGCAAGCATAAAAAAGGGGCGTATCAAGCATAAGAAAGGGGCGCTGCAAGCATAAAAACGTAGCAGTTCAAGCATAAAAAAGGGGTGTATCAAGCATTTATTTGCTTTGATACACCCCTTTCTCTTTTGGGAATGGCGGTTAGAATGAATATCTTACGCCAGCGCCAACATACTCGTGAATATACTCTACACTTGACGTCTCATCCATGAATTTTCCATAAACGACATCTCGTTCATTACCGTTGAACTTCTTTGTTCCAAAGACGTAAACATTGAAATGCTTCCAGTTCTTGGCAATACGCATACCACCATAGAAAAGAGAGCCCATCTCCTGCGACGACTCTTTTACCTTACTGTTATAGACAGCGTCACATGATACCAGCCAACCTTTACCAAGACGGAAGACCGGACGGAAGAGTATGTTATAATATGTGTGATGATCGCGTTCTCCATTCTCCTCGTAGTCATCCATCTTATGGAAGACATTGCTTGACAGCCAGGCAGAGAAGAAGTCCTTGCGGAATGATACTCCGTAGTCGCCCATGATGACGTCAGACGTGCCAATGTTACTATATGTGGTGGCAAATCCTGATAACTCACTAGCTGTTATCATGTTGTAATTGTGCATATACTCTACGCATGCACGCATCTGCAGCTTGTATCCACTGCCTGAGAGGTCAAGGTCGTAGTCAAGACTGAAGGCATTCTGCTTCATCGGACTTAAATCAGCGTTTCCTATTGTCACCGTTTCAGACACCGGATCCTTAAAGCTATAGGGGAAAAGCTGTGTTGAACTAGGGCGATTGATGGTGCGCATGTAACGGGCACGGATAACGTGACGAGGGGATGGCGTGTACATCACGATGGCCTGTCCGGTAACATCCTCACGCAGATTATGTTCTTCGCGGTCGTCATTATCCATTTTTGTGTCGTACGCAAAGTTCTGGTAATCGATGGTACCCATAAAGTCCCACTTCTTGACTTTGGCGTCAAGCCTGACGTACGGGCGGAAGAAGAAAGTCCTCTCGGTAACATCCAACTCATTGTCGGGCTCGCCTTTAGAGCCTAACTCACGATTTTCTGAATCGTTGGTACCCTTGACAAAGTTGTACTGCACACCCATTTCCATCTTTACAGAATGAGTATCAGTAGGCTTAAAGAATGGCTGTATCACCTTGAACGTACCCGCAAGGTTATACGCTTTATGGTCGTAGGTTGACTCAATCGATTGGCCGTGGCCATCGTAGTCCTCTGGAATGTAACGGTAGTTAAGCTCAAAGCACCATTTACCATCTGTCTGGAAGGTGTGGTCGTAGTTGAAACCGAAGAACGCATTAACACCATGTGTTCGGTTATGTGTATCATAAGCGAACGTCCCCTCATCGTAGATGCCCTTGTTTTCCTTAAAGTTAGTATATATTTCTGATACATTCAGCTTGAACAGATCCTTCTCTGTAGGCTGGTATTCAATGAATGTCGTAGCGAGCTGCGTAAAGTCTTTCTCGGTAAATTCAGTTGATCTGCCACCCGCACCATATGTATAAAATGCCCTTGGCATATAGTTCTCGAATGATGCTATGCCACGAACTGTCCACTTTTCCTTCTTATGGTTGATGGTGAAGCCTCCTGTATAGTTTGCCTCTGTGGTAGCCTCGACATTCGCAGCGCCTGATGTTTCTCTGTCCAAATCACGCAGTACGAGGTTAATACTGCCGCCTTCACCCATGGAGGTGACACTGGAGAGTGAGTTCTCGGATATCTCCACAAACTTAAGATCGGAGATTCGTATCTGCTGCAGGATAGCATCACGCGCGTTGCCGACGGTCTTACCATTCACCTGAAGGTCGTAGTTCTCATAGACATACTCATTGTTTCGCTCAATAAGATCAGGCACCATGGAGAGAATGTCGTATGCGCATGTACTCTCAGGCAGACCGAGCGAGTCGGTGTGCAGGACAATCTTGTCTGTCTTTATTTCAAGGATATGCGTATCAGCGTATGCTGTTGAGCACGCGAGTAACATCAAGGCGAGTAGCGAGAGAAGTGCTTTTTTCATACAATATAGTATATATAATAATGTATATGGTTAGTTAGCGGGCATGGTATAGATAAAAAAGGCGTGATGAATGAAAATGAAGGACAGTATCATCGGTGTGATACTGCCTTCACCTTCATATAATGTATGGCGTTTAGTGACGGTAAAACAATAAGTTGGTACGATTTGCCTCAGATTATGAGGCTA
>R03__coassemble_1526_pt1 | contig 10689 bp, 11 predicted proteins | sample R03__metabat2_low_PE_024 | metagenome-assembled genome bin R03 | reverse complement strand
TTTCAGCGGACACTTTTTGCGGTTGCCGGCGGACCGAATCCGCGCAATTTTCCATCCGTCCCATAATCAATAAGGTAAGAGCCCTTTACAATGACTACAAGAACCACCTTGATGAGATATTGGCTGAACGGAGGAATAAGGAGAGCGAGATAGGCAAAATGTATAAGGAGGCCACAGGTAAGGATTTGCTTATAAGAGGTGGTACTGGAAACTCTATAGAGGAAGCTGTTTACATTATTCCTTCTCCTGATTATGTGGATACAGAATATAAGTTTGTTGATTTCGCCTGCTACTTAAATGGAGCGAAGAGAACTGAAACAAAACAGGAATTGGCTAAGCAAAATGGTGGTACTTATGATGTGCTTACCATGAATGTACTTGTCCACTCTGATGACGGGAAGGATAGCAACCAAACTTGGACTATGTACTTCGATGTAACAGACGCAATAAGAGAAATAGGGAAATACAGGACATAAACCATGCAACACTTACAATCCAACACCCTCCTTCAGGGAGGGAAATACAGAATAGAGCAAGTCCTCAGGCAAGTGGATGATTACGGTATCAGCAATTTGGCCCATTGTGGAAACTCCGAGACATATTGCTTGGCAAGTTGTCCTTCAGTGGTTCTGTAAAGGAGTTGTGGGAGGGCATTGTAAATGCTGTTGTCGTAGATGTAGGCGCGATCAACGAAGCTAATTGCTTCAGTCATGTTCTCAAGTGACTTGTAGTATCGGGAGATGATCTTTGAGATAGGAACTTCATGACCTCCATTTTCGTATCGCTGCGCAACCGAAGGATGTTGATTTTAGGATCGGATGTGCAGACAAAGAAAAGGCGAATGAAGAAACCTACATCATGAGCTTTCTGCAGGAATTCCAGCTTCTCTGGTGACGAGAAAACGGTCTCGAAGACGAAATCCTGCCGCTGTTCTAGGCACTGATAGCGCAACTCGGTAGCTCGTTTGGCAGCAAGGAGAACGGCATTATTGTCATTCCAACCACCGAATTCGGTTTGAGCAATGTTGTCGGGATTGATATACAAGCTATCCGCTCCCCACTCATTGGCAAGGAGCTGTTCCGTAGTTGTCGTCTTGCCCGAGCCATTAGGTCCGGCAATGACACATAGGGTTGGTTTGCGCAAGATATTCATTAGCGTAAGGATTGTGCTCTGCGTGATTCGACTCGCAGACGAAGTTGTTCCATGCGCTGCTGATGGACGGCATTAGCCTTAGCAGAGCTACGACGGGCTGACTCTGCCACCTGTTCCATAATGGCATGTAGCATCTCGTCTGTCGGTTCCTCCAGAGAACTGAGACGATAAGAATGTAGTTCCTGTGCTGACATATGAGCTGTATTTATATAAATATGTGTGCAAAGTTATAAAAAATATTTGAAAAGACCAAGACATAGACAAGAATTTCATATTTAACGACATCAATTCATGCAACAATTACAACCCAACACCCTCCTTCAAGGAGGGAAATACAGAATAGAGCGAGTCCTTGGACAGGGTGGATTCGGAATAACATACCTTGCCGAGCAGCCGATGCTGGGACGTGAGGTGGCGGTGAAGGAGTTCTTCATGAAGGAGCACTGCAACCGTGACGAGAGTACGAGCATGGTCAGCGTGCCTTCTACCGGTAGCGTGGAACTGGTGAAGCGTTTCCGTGAGAAGTTCTTGAAGGAGGCACGTATGATTGCCGGTATGGACAACCACCATATCGTGAGGATATACGATATCTTTGAGGAGAACGGTACGGCATACTATGTCATGGAGAACCTCAATGGAGGATCGCTGGACGACAAAGTGAATGCTGGCGCCATCTCTGAGACTGGGGCACTGAAGTATATCCGTGAGATAGCTGATGCGCTACGATATATCCACTCGCAGAATGTGCTGCATCTTGATGTAAAGCCATCGAATGTGCTCATCAGAAGCAACGGCGAGACCGTGCTTATAGACTTCGGCATCAGCAAACGCTATGATGACGAAGGCGGTCAGACAAGTACGACACCTGCCGGTATCAGCAAGGGCTACGCTCCGACAGAACAGTATAACCAAGGCGTGACGAACTTCTCTCCGGCAACAGACATCTATTCCCTCGGTGCCACGCTGTATAAACTCGTCAGTGGCAAGACACCGCCGGAGGCATCGCTGCTGCTCAACGAGGACGAAGAATTAGTGCGTCCTGCAGGCATATCCTTCTCCACATGGACTGCCATAGAGAAGGCCATGGAGCCAAGAAGAAAAAGGCGTCCGCAGACTATTGATGAGTTCCTGTCGTTGATAGACAGCAAACAGACATCAACCCCAGTCACTCAACCTGCTCAAGAAGAAACTATTGCTATTCAGCCAAATGACGAAGAGACCATCATTGCAAAACCTGTGGCAGATGATGCGGCTGCTATCAAAGGAAATGGGACTCCCCAACAGCAAGGCACAAACGCAAATCTCACGTTCAATATCAAAGGCGTTGAGTTCAAGATGATTCGTGTAGAAGGCGGCACGTTTGATATGAAAGAGGAGCAAAGTTGCGGTTTTCTTGGATTATCTACAAAAGAAGTCGTACAGAGAACGACACTTTCCGACTATTGGATAGGCGAGACGCAGGTCACCCAGGCATTATGGAAGGCTGTGATGGGCAGTAACCCGTCTTATTTCAAAGGCGACAACAAACCAGTAGAATGTGTAAGTTGGAATGATTGTCAAGAGTTTGTTTCAAAATTAAGCAAATTGACCGGTAAGAAATTCCGACTTCCTACAGAAGCGGAGTGGGAATTTGCTGCCCGTGGTGGCAATGAGAGTAATAGTTATATGTTTAGTGGAAGTAATGTCATAGGCAATGTTGCATGGTGTGACAGCAATAGTGGAGATGTCACCCATAATGTTGCAACCAAACAAGCGAACGAATTAGGTATTTATGATATGAGCGGTAATGTATGGGAGTGGTGCTCCGACTGGTACGGCGACTACAACAATAGCTCACAGACGAATCCTGTTGGCGCTTCTAGTGGGTCGGACCGCGTTAATCGTGGCGGTAGTTGGAGCTACAGTTACTACTTTTGCCGTTCGTCGTATCGTAGTGGCAATGTCCCCGATTATTGGTATTTTGGACTTGGCCTCCGCCTTGCCCTCTCCGAGTGACAATCATTCAGCATGTGAGACCTTTACTCCATCTCAAGTTCCTTCAAGAAGTCATCAAGCTTCACGATACGGAATTTGATGAATGGGATATTTGGAACAGAATTGAAATGAGTGTCATCTGTGACAATATAGTCCGCCTCAGCTGCGTAGGCGCAGTCAACAAACTTGTTGTCATCTGGGCCATTCTTTATGAAGCCGAAACGATAATACGGTTCCTTATAGATGGTATGAGGGCTGTTGACGATAGCATCAACAACATTGTGTGCAATATGCGGAGCAGAGTGGGCGCCAATGATTTCCTCATACTCATTGAGGATTTCATTAGACACACAAAGATTGTATCTGCCCGAACGGAAATCTGTCCACACACGGTGGTAGATGCTTCTGGCAGGCAGCGACTGCAACAGACAGTTGGTATCAAGAACAACAAGACGTGTCATGGTCAACGAGCGTATGCTGTCCGGTTATGCTGTTGGCAGATGGCGTTCAGCTTCTCCTGGCTGAGAACTCCCTCGTCCCAAAGGGCATCAATATCCTTCTGGGCCTTGTCGGCAAAGTAGTCGCTGATGAGCTGCTTAAGCTCCAACAGCTCCGCTTCCGACTGCACGCGCGAGATAAGGCTTAGCATCATCTTCTGTGCTTCGTTCTTTACATCTATAGCCATAGTGTTGTTTCTTTTTTGTTGATATATGGTTGCAAAATTACGAAAAAGATTTCAAACGAGCAAAGAATTAATGACATAAAATACAAAAACAGCCAAAATCATGCAATACCTACAGCCTAACACCCTCCTTCAAGGAGGGAAATACAGAATATCCCGTTTCCTTTCTTGCGGTGGTTTCGGCAATACCTATGAGGGTATTCACATACTAATGGATACGCAAATTGCTATTAAGGAGTTCTTTCCTAAAATGTTCTGTAATCGTGATGAGAACACATCGAATGTGACAGTAGCAACACAAGGAAACCGTGAACTCGTGAACAAACTTCGTAAGAAATTCAACGAGGAGGCTAAGGCTGTTTTCAAGATGAAGCATGACAACATCGTTCGCGTGCTTGACATCTTCGAAGAAAACGGCACATCTTACTATGTGATGGAGTATATCGATGGTAAATCGCTTAATGACATCACAAAGGAACGGGGCGCTTTGCCTGAGGCTGAAGCAGTAGGTTACATACGTCAAATTGCCGATGCTCTGAGATATGTCCATTCATTGAATAGGCTCCATCTTGACATCAAGCCAGGTAATATCATGATTGACAAGAATGGTAAAGCCATCCTTATTGATTTCGGTGCGAGCAAACATTACGATGACGAAAGCGGAGAAAACACATCAACCTTGATGGGAGTAAACACAAAGGGCTATGCTCCTATCGAGCAAAGTACTCAGAGTTTTTCGTCGTTCTCTCCTGCTACAGACATCTACGCTCTTGGTGCAACCTTGTACAAACTACTCACTGGTATTGTTCCACCGGATGCACAGCTTCTTTTGGCAGAAGAGGAAACGCTGCAACCATTGCCAAATAATATATCTTCTTCAACCCGTAATGCCGTCATGTCGGCAATGGCATTGCGTCGTAAAGATCGTCTACAGAGTGTTGACGTGTTCGTAAATATCTTGAATGATACGCGTGACGAAGACGGAGAAGAGACAGTCATTGTAACGGTTGTGGATGATGCAAGAGACGTCAAAGGAAATGATGTTCCATCACAGGGCAAAAATGCAAATCTTACCTTCAATGTCAAAGGCGTTGAGTTCAAGATGATCCGTGTAGAAGGTGGCACATTTGACATGAAAGAGGAAAAAGGATTGACTAAAGCATCAAAGAAATCAATAGTTCAGCCTACCACGCTTACTTCATATTATATTGGAGAGGTTCCAGTTGCTCAATTGTTGTGGGAGAAAGTTATGGGTTACAATCCCTCCGTCAATGAAGGCGACAATCGACCAGTGGAGAATGTTACATGGGATGAATGCGTAAGCTTTTGCAGAAAAATTCAGCAACTCACAGGGCGTGACTTCCGTTTGCCAACAGAAGCAGAATGGGAATTCGCAGCACGTGGTGGTAATTTGAGCAAAGGAACACAATACAGCGGAAGTGAAAACCCAGATGATGTAGCATGGACAGATTCAAATAGCAACCATGGCACACATGATGTTGCAACCAAAACACCAAATGAACTCGGCATATATGACATGAGTGGCAATGTCTGGGAATGGTGTTCCGACTACTATGGAGAATATCACAATAGCCAGCAAGTTAATCCTCAAGGACCGGCTGATGGACAATATCGTGTGTATCGTGGCGGTTCATGGTGCTACGACCCTTATTTTTCTCGCGTAATGGTACGTAACTATAATTCTCCGGACAAAAAATACAATTACCTTGGTCTCCGCCTGGCTCTCTCCGAGTAAAATGAGATGACTTTCCATGCATACAGCAACCATAAGACACCAACGGCAAATGACCGCTGGTGCTTTGTGATTTCCTGTGGTACTTGGTGGAGTGTGCAATGATTTTGAGGGTCAGTTTCGGAGGGTGACCTTACACAAAACTTACACAGGGGTACAAAAAGAAAGAGAGTTAAACGTTGTTAATGGCGTTTAACTCTCTGTTTTACAAGGCTTTGCTTGTGCGCTCCCTCTAGGGCTTGAACCTAGGACCCCCTGATTAACAGTCAGATGCTCTAACCAACTGAGCTAAGGAAGCTTGTGTATGTTTGCAAGTGATTTCTCAGATGCGGGGCATGTGATTTCTCAAATGCGGGTGCAAGTGATTTCTCAAATGCGGGTGCAAAGGTAGTAAGTTTTTTTGAAATATGCAAATGTTTTGGGAGTTTTTTTTTGTTTTGGGCGAAAAAAGATGGTTTTACATTATTTATATGGGCAAATTGAGGTGCATGTGGGTAGGAAAAAGGTGTAAATGTTGTTGGTGTGGTGTGAAATTGTGCGTAAAATTTGGTAGTGTGAGAAAAAATGTGTACTTTTGCAGCGAATTATGTCTAAACAAGCTAAAAAGAAGGAAATCAATATGACACGAAGAAATATTATCGGAGCTCTCTCTGCTGTTGCCGTAGCGGTGTTGCTGACGGCGTGCGGTGGTGGTAAGTTCCATGTCCAGGGCGAGATAACGAACGCTAAGGACTCAACGCTGTATTTTGAGAATCTGTCGCTGGAGGGTCCGGTGACTATTGACTCTGTGAAGCTTTCGGAGGATGGCAAGTTCCAGTTTGCTGCCGATGCTCAGAAGGCACCGGAGTTCTACCGTCTGCGCATAGCGGGTCAGATCATCAACATTTCGGCCGATTCTACTGAGACGGTTACGGTGAAGGCGAAGTATCCTGACATGGCGTGGAAGTATGATGTTGAAGGCTCGGAGAACTGTAAGAAGATTCAGGAGCTGGCATACAAGCAGATAGCGCTTCAGAACCAGTGTATCCAGATAGAGCAGAACCCTAACATCAGCGCCCGCGTTTCAGAGGACTCCATCAACAAGGTCATCGAGGCTTATAAGCAGGACATCCGAGCTAACTACATCATCAAGGAGCCAATGAAGGCGTATGCATACTTTGCGCTGTTCCAGGCCATCGGTCCGCGTCTTATCTTCAATCCTCGTGAGAATCGTGATGACATCAAGATGTTTGCTGCCGTAGCGACGTCGTGGGACACGTTCTACCCAGATGCCGAGCGTGGCAAGAACCTCCACAACATAGCGCTGGAAGGTATGAAGACGGTGCGCATCGTTGACAGTCGTAACCAAGGCCTTGCCGTTGATGCGAGCAAGGTGAACAGCACCGACATGATAGACCTGTCGCTGATTGACAACACGGGTAATGTGCGCAAGCTGTCGAGCTTGAAGGGACATGTCGTGCTGCTTGACTTCCATGCTTTCTCGTCAGACGACTCTATGCAGCGTATCATGGAGCTTCGCGACCTGTATAACAAATACCACGCTCAAGGCCTGGAGATATACCAGGTAGGCATAGACAGCAACGAGCACTTCTGGAAGACGAGCGTGGCTGCTCTGCCATGGGTGAATGTTTATGATGGCGAGGGCATGTCGCTGCAGTTGTATAACGTTCAGGCCGTGCCGACATTCTTCCTGCTTGACCGCAACTGCTCGCCTGTGAAGCGTGACGTTCAGATAAAGGACATCGACGCAGAGATCAAGTCGCTGCTGTAAGGGGCTTTGCAGGAATGCATAAACGATGGCATTTGATATAAGACGGCTGTTGGCAGGCCAGATGGTCTGCCAGCAGCCGTCCTTTTGTTATAGGGTACTGCATGTCGGTTAAGGCGTTATTCTGCCAATATATAAATCATTAAATAATTCTTATATACTCCTTAGTTGAGCGAAACTTAAATATTATACAATCGAGATTATACATCACATCAACAGGATATGGCAAAGAAAAAATCAACTAACCATCAGCAACCTCAGCAAACGCTGAGTCCTGAGCGTTTCATCAGAGAGAAAGCCCGCCAGGTGCCAATCTACAAGTGCTATCTTGACGCAGACTTGACTGTCTGTGGCGAGGCAAACATCATCATTGTACGTAAGCACAAGAACGACAAGTACACGATTGCTGTCTTCCTTGTTGACATCTTCTGCTGTGGAGTGAAGGATAGCTTCTACAAGCTGCGCCTTGACGAATATGACTATGACGAGTTCATGCAGCGCTATGTCTATTCACGCAACATGAAGGAGGTGGAATACGTTGAGGCTCACAACTGGATTTTCGGTGCCATAGCATGGGCTGAGGAGGCAGGCATCGCGCCGGACAAGTCGTTCAATCTGACACAGTATCTCCTTGAAGAGGATGATGACAACATTCCGCTGATAGAGTATGAATTCGGCCATAACGGCCATCATTGTCTCATCACGCTCACTAAGCTGCAGGCAAGCAAATATCTGCCAACGCTGAAGAAGACCCTCGGCGACAACTTTGAGGTTCACATTGAGGAGGCAGACCTGGAGGCTGCCGGCAGTTATTAAAGGTGGCTTTCTATTAACTCCGCCATTAATATCAAGGTTTTACAAGAAACGGTGTGGGTAGTATTGTCCTTGTTTTCAAGTAAGTAAGTGAAAGAGTAGGGAAGTGAAAAGTGAAAAGTCCCTCCGGCTTTATGATTACAAGTTTCACTTTCTTACTTTTCACTTTCTTCTTCGCCAACTCAGGCGACATAGCAGGAGTCCTCTTTCACTTCCTTACTTGAGATAACGTGAAGACGGTCTATCCACACAAAATCTGTTAGAACCAATTTCAATATCTTGGCATCTTTGACGTTTTACCGTCTTTGACAATTCTTTCATTCGGACAGCTTCAAATACATCGACATGTGCTACAGAAGATGCGCTTTCATATTGTCAGACATCGGGCTGATGGTTGAAGGGAAATTCAGACCAATTTCCAAGAGGTATTGATATTCAGAAGCTTACACGTGGTAATTGCTTATAATTCGCGACATGGAAAATGCACAACGCCCAATAACATCTACTAACATATGACATTTATCATTAAGACAACAAAACTAACCAGAAAGTATCTCCTCGCTGCATTATGCTGCTGCCTCTTTGCTACAGCCATGACGACAACGGCTGCAAGGAAAGTGACCAAGACACCTGCAGTGCCCACCTACGGCAACCCATACCTGCCCTTGTGGGAACATGTTCCCGACGGCGAGCCTTACGTCTTCGACGACCCCGACCAGCCAGGCAAGCAGCGCGTGTATATCTACGGCTCGCACGACATTGAGCTGACAGGATACTGTGGACGCAACCAGGTGGTGTGGTCGGCATCCACCGACAGCCTGTGGCAGTGGCGCTACGACGGTGTCATACTGACCGTCGAGAAGGACCGCGACGGCCGGCAGCTGAATGCCGACGGCAAGGGCGATATCCTCTTTGCACCTGACGTGTGCTACGTCACCAACCCCGACAGCACAAAGACCTACTACCTCTATCCTAACGTACAGGCAGATGGACGCAGCGCGCTTATAGCACGCAGCTCACGTCCCGACGGACCGTTCACCGTCTGCAACTGGAGCGCTGCCGACCCAAAGAAGGTTCATGGCGTCTTCGTCAGCGACCCTGCCGTCCTCGTCGATGATGACGGCCGCGTGTATGGATACTGGGGCTTCATGCAGTCGCTTGCCGGTGAGTATGACCCTGAGACGATGTCGTCGCTGAAGCCTGGCACGAAGGTTGTGGAGGATATGATACCTAACTTGAAGCAGGACACGCTGTTCCGCTTCTTCGAGGCATCGTCCATCCGTAAGATTAAGGACAAGTACGTCTTCATATACAGCCGTTGGACGAACGACGGAGAGTTCGGTCTTCCGAACACCAACTACACGCTGGCCTACTGCTACAGCGACCATCCCCTCGGCCCATGGATATACGGCGGCACCATCATCGACGGCCGCGGCCGTGAGTGCGGCGAGCATGGCGAGGCTATTGTCACAGGCACCCCGTCGGCAAACACCCACGGCTCTATCTGCGAGATAAACGGCCAGTGGTATGTCTTCTACCATCGTCAGACAGGCACGACGGAGTTCGCCCGCCAGGCCATGGTTGCACCGATAACCGTCAGCGTAGAGGAAGGCCCCGGTGGCAAGGTGAGCATCAGCGAGGGTGAGTACACATCAGAAGGCTTTGCTCTCAACGGACTAAACCCTCTGGAGCGTCACTCTGCCGGCATAGCCTGCTGGTACACAGGTCCGAAGCCTTGGCAGAAGCACGGCGACGACTTCTACTCCGGCTCGTACATCGAAGCCGGCTACGGCACTGAAAGCAACTTCACCGCGCCTTATGACCTCCGTAACAACATGAACCGCGTCGTGAACAACAACGATGGCTCAATAGTAGGCTACAAATACTTCAACTTCGACACGACACGTGGCAAGAAAGACCTCCGGCTGTTGCTGCAGCTTATACCCGAAGGCATTGACGGCACCATAACCATCTGGGCCGATCGCCCATGGGCATCGCAAGGTGGCAAGCGCCTCGGCACCATAAGCCTCAATGCCGCTATGCCACAGACGTCAACAGAGATGTCTGTCGCGCTGCCGGCACTGCGTAAGCTCAGCGGCAAGCATGCCATCTTCTTCACTTTCTCTGCAGCCGAGAAGGGCAAGTCGCTGTGCAAGCTCGAGGCGTTGCAGTTCATGGGTAAGTAAGTGATGGCGCCATATCGTCAAGTAAGTGAAAGAGTAGGGCAGTGAAAAGTGAAGAGTCCTGCCGGCTTTATGTCAGCAACTTTAACTTCTAGCAATCCCCGCACGTAACATAACGAAAGGCACCAACAGTAATTTACCGTTGGTGCCTTTTGTGTTGTATGTTAGTAGAAATTATTGACTATCGTCTTTAATCGGCTGCACTCGGCATTGCTCAAGTGAACTTTGCTCTGCCCTCGTTGGCACGATTATTGACTATCGTCTTTAATCGGCTGCACTCGGCATAGCACAAGTGAACTTTGCTCTGCTCTCGTTGGCACGATTATTGACTATCGTCTTTAATCGGCTGCACTCGGCATAGCAC
>R03__coassemble_1505_pt1 | contig 10812 bp, 12 predicted proteins | sample R03__metabat2_low_PE_024 | metagenome-assembled genome bin R03 | reverse complement strand
AAGCATCGTAGCAACAATTTACGAATAAGACTATGGACGAAATACTTATGACACCAGAAGTCGCCATGCAGTTTATGGTTTGGTCGTACTTCTACCACGATGTGATGCCGGAAAAGAATGTCAGCTACGCTAAGTGCGGCAAGTTCTCGGCTGCAGACGTGAAGCACCTTGACGAACTGAAGGACATGCTCTTCAAGTGCTTTGAAGAACAGTCAGTATTCAATGCTTGCAAGCAGTTCCAGATGGCGAAAGTAAGGCATGAGCCATGCCCTTTTCCACAGGCAACTCTTGATAATATGTTTGCAAAGGAAGTATGATAGATTCCATTAACCTATTCCAATGGACAATACTCTCCCTCTCGGCACTCTGCATCGGCATGTCGAAGACGGGAGTGCAGGGCATGATGCTGCTTATCGTGCCTTACATGGCCATGACGTTCGGAGCAAAGGAATCAACAGGCGTCATCCTGCCGATGCTCTGTATGGCCGATATCATCGCCGTCACCTACTATAAGCGGATAGCCGACTGGAAAGTTGTGGCAAAGCTGCTGCCTACAGCCGTCCTCGGCTTCTTCGTCGCCATCTTCGTTGACAAACTGATTCCTGCGAATGAGTTTCGTCAACTGATGGGATGGACGCTTGCTCTTGCTTTGGTCGTCATGATATGGAGCGAAGTGTTTGGTAAAGAGAACCGTTGGATGAAGAAATGGTGGTACTCCGCCATCTTCGGATTGCTCGGAGGTTTTACCACTATGATTGGCAATGCTGCAGGACCAGTAATGTCTGTCTATCTGCTCTCGATGCGAAAAGACAAGATGGGATATATCGGCATCAATGCATGGTTCTTCCTCGTTGTCAATCTGCTGAAAGTACCACTACAAGTTTTCGTGTGGAACAATATCACATGGGGTTCTTTCTCCCTGAACCTCTTGATGCTGCCAGTCATCGGTATCGGAGCTCTGCTCGGCATCCGCATCGTGAAATTGTTCCCAGAGAAAGCGTTCCGCAGATTCATACAGATAGTGACCATTCTCTCAGTAATAATGATGCTTATAAAATGACAGACAATCTTCAACTTGAACTATTCTCTCAATCGGACTTCGAGGAACAAATCCCCGAAAAAGGGAATGCTGTGCCCAAAGAGTACGACCTGACGGAATTGTTCGAGCGTCTCTCGCACTCTGACTTCCGCAGCCGCTTCTACTTGAACAAGAAGGACAAGGAGTACATTGCTGAGAAAGGGCTTGATGCCATACGCCAACATGCGGCTGTTTTTATTGCCAAGCGTCTTGCTCCTACGGTTATTCCAAATGATGGTAAGCAGACACCTATGAGGCATGGCATTCATCCTGTGTTCCTTGCCCAACATGGCACAGGTTGCTGCTGTAGAGGTTGCTTTGAGAAATGGCACCATATTCCTGCAGGAAGACAACTAACTCCAGAAGAGCAAGCCTATGCGGTGGCCGTTATCATGGAATGGATCAAAAGACATCTGTAGCTCATGTACATATATATTATAGAATGTGAGGATGGTAGTCTCTATACCGGCATTGCCAAAGACATAGTGCAGCGACTACGGCAACACTATCATCATCTGCCTGGCCAAGCCAAATACACCATGAGCCATCAGATGAAGACTTTGCGTGCTCTTTGGGATACCGAAGATAAGGCAACAGCATGCCGGCTGGAGTTCTGGATAAAGAAGCTTACAAGGAAGCAGAAGCTCAAACTCATAGAGAATCAAGACGCCATAGCATCCGTCCTTCCAAAGACAGATGAACCTATGCCAGAGATAAAGGTCATAAGAGGTTTCGACCTCAACCAAGTAACCACGGAACAATGAAAGCGACCTCAACCATAAAGCCGAAAATGAAGAAGGCACCTACTATGTCTGGGTAGGTGACAGCTGCGACTACGATCATGAGGAACTGTGCAGCGGAGGTGCTTATATCATGGAAAAGGACGGCAAAGTGATGGACGAGTACGTTATCTCCGATGACCATACCACGGAGTTTCGCATGATACTGACTGTTATGATTCATGCCATGGAGGTGACATCTGACTTTCTTACTTTTCACTTCCTTCTTCGCAAGCTCAGGCGGCATAGACGGAGTCCTCTTTCACTTCCTTACTTAAGATAACGTGAAGATGGTCTATCCACACAGAATCTGATAGAACCGTTTTGTAAAATGGCTTGTTTTGCCCTGTAACAAAGAGCCAATGACATTGTAATCATGAGCCAATGACGTCGTTGTCTGACGCCACATGATGTTACAGCTTTGCTATGTGCTACGACCAGTGCTTGCGGGCTGTTATGGTATCAGCGGGAATTTGCCCCAGTCGGGCTTACGCTTCTCAAGGAAAGCACGGCCGCCTTCCTGTGCCTCGTCGAGCATGTAGTAGAGCGCGGTCATATCGCCGGCGAAGTCCTGTATGCCGGCCTGACCGTCAAGCTCGGCGTTGAGGCCTTTCTTTATCATGCGGAGGGCGAGGGGAGAAAGCTCCATCATGTGCTCGGCCCATGCTATGCACTCTGCCTCGAGGTCGGCAAGTGGCACGACTTTGTTTACCATGCCCATCTGCTCGGCCTCTGCAGCAGAATACTGTCGGCACATGAACCATATCTCGCGGGCTTTCTTCTGACCTACGATGCGTGCGAGGTAGCTGGAGCCGAAGCCGGCATCGAACGAACCGACCTTAGGACCCGTCTGCCCGAAGCGTGCGTTCTCGGCGGCTATCGTGAGGTCGCAGACGAGGTGCAGCACATGTCCTCCGCCGATAGCAAAGCCGTTGACCATGGCTATGACAGGCTTCGGCAGACGGTGTATCTGCATCTGTACGTCAAGGACGGAGAGGCGTGGAGTGCCTGTCTCGTCGATGTACCCGCCACGTCCCTTCACGTTCATGTCGCCACCCGAGCAGAATGCCTGCGTGCGGAGCCACTCCTCGTCGCTCTGGCCGTCCTTGCGGGGTGTCTCGGCGCCTGTCAGTAGCGCTACGCGTATGTGCTGTGCCTCGCGTATGATGTTGAAAGCCTGGCTCAGCTCGGCCGTTGTCGTCGGTGTGAAGGCATTGCGATAGCGAGGGCGGTTGATGGTAACCTTCGCTATGCCGTTATATTCCTCAAGGAGTATCTCCTTGAATGTGTGCATTGATTTCCAGTTCATAAGTAGGTGTACAGAATTGTTTTTATAATAGTTGTTTTAGATAGTAGCGAAGATTCAACGCATATTATAAAGGCGCGTAGTGATTCCTACGTAACTGTTAGTAACTATTCAGGCCTGCCGTTAACATCGGTAGGCCTGAATAGTTGCCATTTCTATTTGTCATTGTAGTGCTCCTCATTTGTATGATCAGAACAGAAATTACGTCATCATAAATGTCATATATGATACGATCATGAGCTGTTATATGTCTCGAATAAGTAATATCATTTCCACCAATTAAGGCCTCTGGGTGACCTATTCCCGTGCGAGGATGTTTCATGAAATCAAGAAGTAACGTCGTCGCTTTTTTGAAAAGAACAGGGTTTGACTTTTTCCATTTTCTGAGAGTCTTGTCAGCCTGTTTTGAATAATCTACTCTATACATTACAAACTGTCAAAGTAGCGTTGCATCTCTTCAGGAGTAGAACAAGACACCGTCTCTCCTTTGATATATTGCTTACGAGCCTCAGAAATTCTGCGAGCTAAGGCAGGAGATATCTCCCCTCTGTGTGATGTGTGAGCAACACGCACAGAAGCAACCCCCTTTATCATCTTTAGCGCCTTTTTAATATCCGCTATCACTGCGTTGTCTCCGAGTTTAACCTCAAGATACAGTGGTGTATTTACTGCTGTATTCATCATCAGAAATCCCTGCTTTTGTTCAATTTTGATGCAAATGTACTGCTTTTTCCTGAATATACCAAATAATTCGTTCAAAAATTTTGCTTTTCGAAAGATGTAACTGTTATGCCTCCCCTTCGTATGCGAGAAAGATGCCATAGGTATCTGATATGGTAAATCCATTGAAGCAAGGGGCTTTTTACCTTATTATATTTATCAGTTGGCGTTTTTTAACATTGATTACTCAATATTAGGTATTGTGTAATTCAGAAAATAGCAGTACCTTTGCACCCGCAAAAAGAAAAGTACCCCCTCCCAACCTCCCCGAAGGGGAGGAGAAGAAAGAATGTAATAGCTAATAACAACTTTGTTATATAGAAGTGTTTGACAAACAGATGCAGGACAAAGCGACAGAACAGACAATAGGACAGACAATGAAACGACGTCACCGGCTCACTTGGCGTGCATGGCACAAGTGGGTTGGCGTGGTCTTTGCTGTCTTCATCATGCTGTTCTGTCTTAGCGGCATCGTGTTGAACCACCGTCAGCTGTTCTCACATTGTGAGGTGTCGCGATGGTGGCTGCCTAAGGCTTACCACATCGACCGCTGGAACCAGAACATTATAAAAGGTACTGTGCGTACGCGAGATGCTGTCATTGCCTACGGACAAGCTGGCGTATGGGCCACCGACACGCTGTTCCATGCGTGGCGGCCTATGAACGACGGCATTGAGGAAGGCATCGACAACCGCAAGATAAGCAACATCGTCATGACCAGCGACGGCACGCTATGGTGTGCCGCACTCTATGATGCCTACCGCTATGACGCACGTCAGAAGCGGTGGATGACGGTCGCGCTGCCCGATAACGATGAGCGACTGAGCGACATCACGCTGCGCGGAGACACCATCGTCGTAGCGACACGCTCGGCACTCTACGAGGCTGTGGCACCGCGTTACGCCTTCACACGCATTCAGCTCAAGGCGCCTGGGGGTTACAAAGCCGAATACACGCTGTTCAAGACGGTATGGATGCTGCACAGCGGCGAGCTGTTCGGCGTTGTCGGCCGCATCGTGGTTGACATCCTTGCCATAGTCATCATCATACTGTGCCTTACGGGCGTCGCCTTCTTCACGTTGCGTTACACTAAGAAGATAAAGCGCCGCGGACAATGGATGAAGTGGAATCTGCGCTGGCATAACCGCCTCGGTGCCAGCCTTATCATCCTCACAACACTCCTTGCCGTCACCGGAGGATGTCTGCGTCCGCCGCTTATGGTACCGTTAGTGCTTACGAAGACCGCTCCGGTGCCTGGCTCGACGATGGACACCGACAACGCTTTCCATGACAAGATACGCGCCATACGCTGGGACGCACAGCTCGGGCTGTGGCTCATGTCAACAAGCGAGGGATTCTTTGCACTTAACAGCGACCTGCGAAGCGCCGTCCCTGTAGCCATCGACACGGCTCCGACGATAAGCCCGATGGGCATCTCTGTCTTCCAGCGTAACCCGCAGAACGGCAGCGAATGGCTCATAGGATCATTCAGCGGACTGCGTCGCTGGAACCCTGTTACCGGCAGTAACCTGTCATGGTTCACCGACGACCCTACCCCATCACCTATACCCACCGCCACAGGACATGCCGTGACTGGATTTACTGCAGACTTCCAGCCCGGCCGTGGGACACACGCCCCCGTGGTGTTCCAGTATAGCGACGGCCCCGAGACCATGGGCATGCCACTGCCCGAGATGCCTGACGAGCTGCGCAGCCAGCCTATGTCGCTGTGGAACTTCGCCCTCGAGCTGCACGTCGGCAGATGCTATGAGCCGTTCCTCGGCTCCATCGTCTCCGTCCTCTTCGTCTTCATAAGCGGCACGTTGCTGACACTTGTCCTCATCTCGGGATACATCATATACCGAAGGACACACAAGAAACGAATAAAATAGAATCACGCAAAATTCTTAGTGATTATGTAAAGGTGGGTTCTATTAATTCGCTTTGACAGATTTTCGAGAGATTTTCAGAATCAAAGTGTCATAATCTTGAAGGCGCATAGCGGGCTATGCAACTGAAAGCTATGACAGTTTGAACTGAAAAGATCCGTAAAGATGGCAAAACGTCAGGTCCCACAATTGAGTTAAATGTTACGGTGGGAATTAATAGAACCCACCATAACTTAGTTTACCAGACAGTGATAGTATCTCTTGAATTCTTTTTCGTCGATGTCAATGTCTGTCATTACTTCAAGAAGGACAGGATGCTCTGACTTTACTGCACAAAGCGAGGCGATGCCTTTCTGCAGCGACTTGTCGTCGGTTGCCTTCAGGTATTTGACACCGAACTGCTGACAGATACCTTCTGCCGTCGCTGTATGGCGGGCTGAGACGAGGCTGTCGCGGACGGGGCTCTTGTCAAGGCCGCGGAGGTTGCGGAAGATGCCTCCCTGGCCGTTGTTGAGCAGCATGATGCGTAGGTTGCCGCCAAGTTCCTGCTGCCACAAGGCATTCTCGTCGTAGAAGAACGAGAGGTCGCCGATGACGCAATAGACGTTTTCTTCTGTCGTAAGCGATGCTCCCGCAGCAACACTCAGCGAGCCTTCGATGCCGTTCAGCCCGCGGTTGCAGCCGCAGAAATGAGGGGCATAGAGTGCGGCAAGGCGCACCGACATGCTGTTGGCGTAATATACCTCGGTGTCATCGTTACTGCCTATTGTCTCCTCAAATATCTTGACGGCAAGCATCTGCGAGTACTCCGGGCAGAATGCCTTATGGCGTGTGGCTATGTCATTGCGCAACGCCTGCCATTTGTTGTAGAACGCCGACGGCCGCGCCCTGTGGTTCAGATAGCCGTTGATGTCGCTGACGACGTCTGACATGGAGCCTACAATGATATATTCGGTATGCTGTGAGATGTCACGCAGCTCACAGTCGGGACTGACTACAATCTGTACCGCCTTGTCATCAAGTGAGCGTAGGAATTGGCGGAGACGCTTGCTCACGGTGTGCCCGCCGAGGAACATGACGAAGTCGGGACGGTAGGCGGCGGGATGCTTCTCGATGGCGTACAGCATCTGGTCGGTGAACGACTGCGGAAGATCACCGCCGGAGATAGGCTCGGAGAGGATTACGAAGTGCTGGCTAAGCTCATGCAGATAGTCGTCGGGGAGGCTGTAGCGTTGTGTCTGCCCGATGACGAACATTGGCCGCTTGGCCTCTGCCAGCTTGCGGATGAAGAAATCCTTGGCACGGTCGTCGCTCCACGAGGCACTCATAACCATGCGCTCGTCGGGAAGCTTGGCAACACTGAACTCAAAGAGTGGCTCCGAGACAGGGACATTGATGTGTACCGAAGGATGTGCCGGCTGGTAGTATGCCAGCATCGCCTCGTTAATGAGGCGGTTGCAGTGCCATCGCTCGGTGTCATCGTGAGGCTCGGGCAAGGTGACGCACTTGCCTACAAAGCACCCCAAAGCACCTGGCTGCGGCAGTGTCTGGCCGTCGAGCTGGTCTATCCATGCTGCGGGGCGGTCGGCAGAGATGACGATGATGCCGCTGTGCTGGTATGTTGCCTCGGCAGTTGCCGGCAAGACATTGAGCAGAGCCGAGCCGCTGGTGACACACACGGCAACGGGCTGCATAAGGCTTTGCGTCATGCCGAGGGCTATGAAGCCTGCCGACCGCTCGTCGGTGACGGGGTGGCACGTAATGTCGGGACACTCGCTGAAGTTGTGTACAAGGGGCGCATTGCGACTGCCAGGACACGTCACGATGTGCTTTACCCCGAACTTGACAAGCAGGGCGGTGAGGATGTTTATGTTTTCTTTATTGCTGTACATGGTCGTTTTTTTACGCTTGAATGATTGTCCGACATCGGACGAATGATTGGCAATACAAACCTTTAACGCTGGAATGATTGTCCGACATCGGACGAATGCGTTGCATTACAAACTAAGCGCGGACATTATCGTCTTCATCTTCTGCTCTGTCTCGTGCCATTCTGATTGGCAACTGCTGTCGGGCATTATGCCGCCGCCGGCATAGAGAACGGCTGTGTCGTCGTGAAGCTCGGCACAGCGCAGCGAGACGTATAGGTGTGTCTCGCCGTTAATGCCTACAGGACCGGCAAAGCCGCTGTAGTAACGGCGGTAGAGACCTTCGTGCTGAAGAACGAACTCTTGCGCCGCATGCTTAGGAAATCCGCAGACGGCAGGGGTTGGGTGGAGGCGGCTGACGAGCGAGCCTAACGGTGTGCCCTCCTTAAGATGGAAGCGGAAGTCGGTGCGCAGATGTATGAGGTTGCCTGCCCACATCGTTACCGGGCCGTCCTTGACAATGCCGGTGGCAAGCGGACTGATGGTGTCAGCGACATATTGCTCCACGACATGCTGCTCGCGCTTGTTCTTCTCGCTCCAAGAGGGGTAGCCTTCGCTGTAAGGCATGGTGCCGGCAAGGGCAACGGTGTGATAGTTGTCGCCTTCTCCCTCTATGAGTATCTCGGGTGATGCTATCAGCCATGTGCCGGTCGGTGATGTTGAGAAGAGCATGATGGTGAGGCGTGGATAGAGCAGGCAGGCCTGTTCAAAGAGCCGTTGCCCGTCTTCTCGGTCAACAACGCGATACGGCACGGTCAGCTTCCGAGCTAACACCAGCTTGTTGAAACTGCCGTCGCGGACAGCATCGTTGAATGCCGTGAACGCTGTGACATAATCTGCTGTAGGATCACTTGCTGCGAGGCTGACGTGATTGCTGTCTGTCACACCAGGCACAGCAGCCATACGGACAATGCTGAAATGGTCGGGGCGTATCAGCACAGCGGGACATTCGGCAGACAATGTGAATGGCGAAATGACAAAGCCACTGTTGGTGCCGATGCTCTCAAGTGATGAGAGTACCAACGGTTCGTTGTCTGACTCAACGACGTAGTATGAGTCAGCGTATGGTAAACGATAATATGCGTAGCTTGTCATGCTGGATGTAATGTTTTGAACTGATATCCCCCACCTTTAGTGAAATGTGGCTTTTACTTCTTGTGTATTATAAAGTTGGTCACGGAGACGCTGCTGATGAGGTCGCCTGTCGCTTCGTTGCGCACCTCCACCTGCCACACATGTGTCTGCATGCCTTGATGAACGATGCGAGCCGTGGCTATGACCGTCTCGCCACGCTGTGCTGCGTGGATATGGTTGGCATTAACGTTCATGCCCAGACAGATGTCACCCGGGCACAGCGATGCCGAGCCGACACCTGCCAATGTCTCTGACAACGCAATAGTTGCACCGCCGCTGAGATAGCCGAACGGCTGAGTGTTGCGTCCGTCAACATGCATGCGTGCAGAGCATGAGTCGGGGTCGGGCGTCGAGAAGAACTCCATGCCGATGTTGTTCTCCAGGCCTTCGCCGCTTTCTATGATGTTTTTTATCTTGTCTATGTTCATGATGTCTTCTGTTTCATGCGTCGTAAGCAGCACTTGCCGGAGCACAAGTGATGTGTCTGAGCAAGCACTGCCAATATCTGCAATTTATCTGCAAAAATACAAAGATTTCTGCGATTAACATCAAAAACATCACGTTTATTTTATTAAATAATCTGAAATTGCTTGCAATGTGGAAATAATTTGCTAAATTTGCACGTTAAATGGTCTTATTAGTCCAATATAAAATAAATAGTAAATAGTAAATTATCAAATAGTAAATACAGAAGATGAACATTCTTGAACTTTCAGAACAGGAGATAGTACGTCGTCAGTCACTTGAGGAATTGCGCAATATGGGCATCAACCCATACCCTGCAGCAGAGTATCCTACTGACGCTTTCTCAACAGAGATAATAAGTAGCTTCGTTGACCTCCCTGTCATCGGCAAGGACGAAGAAGGCAATGACGTCCGTGAAGCCGCAACACCTGAGAACAGCCGCATCGTCAGCATCGCCGGCCGTCTTATGGGCCGACGCATCATGGGCAAGGCAGGCTTTGCCGAGCTTCAGGACTCGAAGGGTCGCATACAGGTGTATGTGCAGCGTGATGCCATCTGCCCTGACGAGGACAAAGACTTATATAATAAGGTGTTCAAGAAGCTTCTCGACATCGGTGACTTCATCGGTGTCAAGGGCTACGTCTTCCGTACGAAGACCGGCGAGATATCCGTTCACGCACAGACGCTGACATTGCTGTCGAAGTCGCTGAAGCCGCTGCCTATCGTAAAGGAGAAGGACGGACAGGTGTTCGATGCCTTCGACGATCCTGAGCTGCGCTATCGTCAGCGCTATGTTGACCTCATCGTCAACAACGGTGTTAAGGAGACATTCCTCAAGCGTGCCACCATTGTACGCACAATACGTAACATCCTTGACAATGCAGGTTATACTGAGGTTGACACACCTATCCTGCAGAACATCCCTGGCGGAGCATCGGCTCGTCCGTTCATAACACATTTCAACGCTCTGAACCAGCAGATGTACATGCGTATCGCAACAGAGCTCTATCTGAAGCGTCTCATCGTGGGAGGTTTCGAGGGTGTCTATGAGATGGGCAAGAACTTCCGCAACGAGGGCATGGATAAGACTCACAACCCTGAGTTTACATGTATGGAGCTGTACGTCTCATACAAAGACCTCAACTGGGGCATGGGCTTCACAGAGAAGATGCTTGAGGAGATATGCACAGCCGTAAACGGCAAACCGGAGGTGGAGATTGACGGACAGGTGATTTCGTTCAAGGCTCCGTTCCGCCGTCTGCCTATCCTCGACGCCATCAAGGAAAAGACGGGCTACGACCTGTATCCTATGACAGAAGACGAGATACGCGACTGCGCCAAGAAGCTCGGCATAGAGGTTGACGAGACCATGGGCAAGGGCAAGCTCATCGATGAAATCTTCGGCGAGACATGCGAGGGAACATTCATCCAACCAACCTTCATCACCGACTATCCTGTCGAGATGTCTCCGCTGACGAAGATGCACCGCTCAAAGCCAGGACTCACCGAGCGC
>R03__coassemble_1504_pt1 | contig 10816 bp, 5 predicted proteins | sample R03__metabat2_low_PE_024 | metagenome-assembled genome bin R03 | reverse complement strand
GGGGTAAACAGTCGAATATCCAACTGCAGGAGCTTCCTTTGAACATACTGAATTGGCGTATGCCAGTGCTGGTGGATCAGTGTAAGAACCTGCGATGGCACCCATCAATGTGAAGTAGTTGAATTTATACTTCAATCGTCCGAATGTGCCTACTATTAAAATAGGTATAATAGTAATGAGGAAACCAATTAGCACATACCAAAGTCCGTCACCAGCAACAACGGTGTTTACGAAGTTTGCACCAGCTTTTATGCCAACACTTGAGAGGAACAGTACAAGACCTACCTCGCGGAGCATCAGATTTGCAGATGTTGTAGTGTACGTTACAAGGTGCATTTTGTATCCGAAGCGGCCGATGAGGATGGCGATAATCAGCGGTCCGCCGGCAATGCCGAGCTTCAGCGGTACAGGTATGTTTGGTACCATAACTGGTATGCTTCCGAAAAGAATTCCGAGGACGATGCCCACGAATATCGTAGCAATGTTAGGATGGTCAAGACGTTTAATGGAATTGCCTACCATATTAGCAACACGGTCAACATTTGCTTCTTCACCTACAACCATTATGCGGTCGCCAACTTGCAGGGCGAGATTGCTTGATGCAAAGAGATCCATGCCTTGACGGGTTACGCGTGTGACATTGACGCCATAAACACTTGAAAAGTGCATCTTTGCCAGTGTCTTGCCATTGATGTCAGGCTTGGTTATTAATATTCGCTTGCTTACCATCTCACGATTATTCTCCTGCTCTTCAAATTCTGGAACCTCAATTCTCGGACCTACGAAGGCAACGATGGCTTCTGCGTCAGCTTCAGCGCAGACACAGTAGATCTTGTCACCAACCTCCAACTGCGTGCTTGACTGTGGCAGAATGAGCTCTTCACCACGTAAGATGCGTGAGAAGACGAAATCTCGCTTCATGAAGTCATGTATCTCAAGGATTGTACGTCCTGCAAGGAATGTATTCTGAACACGGAGGTGCATGCCGAAAGGCTTAGCAGCGGTATTTGCGTTGTCATGTTCTTCGAGCTCTGTCTCTTCATCCTTCAGTTGCACCTTGCATATATAACGGATGAGGATAGTGGCGCCAATAATACCTACTACACCGAGAGGGTAGGCACATGCATAGCCGTTGGCTATTGTTGGAGCTCCATCAGGGAATACGGATGACAGAGCCTCGTTGGCAGCACCAAGACCTGGAGTGTTTGTAACAGCTCCGTACAACGTACCGATAAGCATCGGGAGTTGTTCTGCGTCTGGTGCCGTGAAGAATCCGCGGAATGCAAAGTAGCATCCGAACATTACAAGAATGTTCAGCAGAATCATGCTTGCTGCAAGAATGTTCAACTTGACACCACCTTCACGGAAACTCTCGAAGAAACCCGGTCCGACCTGCAAACCAATCATGAATACGAACAGAATGAGTCCGAAATCCTGAACAAAAGTAAGGATAGGCGTAGGAGCCGTAAATCCTACATGTCCTGCAGCAATACCTGCAAAGAGCACGAAGGTAACACCAAGTGCAATACCGCCGAACTTAATCTTGCCGAGATAGACACCTATGGCAATGACCAAAGCGTAGAGCAGAGCGATATGTGCTACTGACTCTGTGTTTGTGAATAAATTAAGAATCCAATCCATAATTATTGTTAAAACGAAAATCGGCACAAAGTTACTAATTTTTTCTTTGATAAAAGAATGTTTTGCCGATTTTTTTTGTCTTTTGTCTAAACTTTTTTTATTTAAGAATATTTTATGCAAAATTATTTGCGTATTTCGTGGAAATATAGTACATTTGCACGCTAAATGTATTTAGACAAAGCATAAATCAACTCCAAAACATATAAAACAAACTTAAAACAAACTATGGCTAATAACAAAGAAAAACTCTTTAGCGAGTTTGTCGCACCTACCACCCAGGAGTGGCTTGACAAGATTCAAGTTGACCTGAAAGGCGCTGATTTCCAGAAGCGCTTGGTATGGAAGACAAACGAAGGGTTCAATGTGCAGCCTTTCTACAGACGTGAGGATGTAGAGAAGCTCCAGACACCTAACTCTCTTCCGGGAGAATTCCCATTTGTTCGTGGCAACAAGAAGTCAGACAACGAATGGTATGTTCGTCAGAATATTGTTGCTGACACAGTAGAGGAAGCAAACAAGAAGGCACTTGATGTCCTCAACAAGGGCGTTGACTCACTTGGTTTCTGTATTGCTGGCAATGATGTCAACAAGGATAATGTTGCCAAGCTTCTTGACGGTATCTACTGCGAGTGTGTAGAACTGAATTTCTGCACATGCAAGCGCCACAGCGTTGAGCTGGCAGAAATACTCGTGGCTTATTTCCAAGAGAAGGGCTGTGATCCAGAGAAGATTGTTGCTTCAATCGACTGGGATCCAATGGAGAAGATTGTAATGAAGGGTATGGACACAGAGGACATCCTTCAGTATGCCAAGCCTCTCGTAGAGACAGTCAAGGATTATCCTAATTTCCGCGTTATCGCTGTCAATGCACGCTCACTTAATAACTCTGGCGCTTATATTGTTCAGGAACTCGGATATTCCCTCGCATGGGGCGCAGAATATCTGCAGCAGCTCGTTGACGTAGGTGTAGAGCCTACTCTTGCGGCAAAGAAGATTAAGTTCAATATGGGTATCTCTGAGAACTACTTTATGGAAATTGCCAAATTCCGTGCTGCACGTATGCTTTGGGCAGAAATCGTAAAGCAGTTTGAGCCTAAATGTGACTGCGCATGTCAGATGTGTGTCAACGCTGAGACTTCACAGTATAACATGACCCTGTTCGATGCATACGTAAACATGCTTCGCTCACAGACAGAGACAATGTCTGCTGCACTCGCCGGCGTTCACTCTATTGTTGTTACTCCGTTTGATGCTGCCTATGAGACACCTAACGAGTTCTCTGACCGTATAGCACGTAACCAACAGCTCCTGTTGAAGGAGGAGTGCCACTTTGGAACAGTCGTTGACCCATCTGCAGGTTCTTATTATATTGAGGAACTGACAACATCTCTTGCCGCTGAGGCATGGAAGATATTCCTCAAGGTAGAGGACGAGGGCGGTTTCCTTGCCGCCATCAAGGCTGGCACCGTTCAGGACGATATCAACGCCACAAACGCAAAGCGTCATCTCCACGCTGCTCAGCGTCGCGAATTCATCCTCGGTACAAACCAGTTCCCTAACTTTATCGAGAAGTCAGAGGGCAAGCAGCCTCTCGCATCAGCATGCAAAGGCAACTGCGGCCATCATGATACTGCTTACAAGGCAATCGAGGCAACACGTCTCGCTGCTGACTTCGAGGACGTACGTCTCGCAACAGAGAAAGCTGAAAAGCAGCCTGTAGCATTCATGGTTACTATCGGTAACCTTGTATGGCGTCAGGCACGTGCTCAGTTCTCATGCAACTTCCTTGCTGCAGCAGGCTACAAGGTTATCGACAACCTTGGCTTCAAGACTGTCGAGGAAGGCGTTGATGCAGCCATCGCTGCAGGTGCTGACATCGTTGTTATCTGCTCTTCTGACGATGAGTATGCTGAGTATGCTATCCCTGCTTACAAGTATCTTAACGGCCGTGCTCCTATCTTCGTTGTTGCAGGTGCTCCTGCCTGTGCTGAAGACCTGAAGGCTGCCGGCATAGAGAACTTCATCCATGTAAAGGTAAATCAGCTTGAGACACTGAAGATGTTTAACGAAAAACTCGGTATTAAGTAACACTATGGCTAGAAAAGATTTTAAAAATGTCAACATCTTCTCTGGCATAGAGAAGAAAGACGGTTCTGCATGGCAGAAAGACAATAATATTCAGTATGTATGGAAGACACCTGAGCACATCGATGTGAAGCCTGTATATACTAACCTTGAGGGCATGGAACACCTCGACTTCTCAGCAGGTATCCCACCATTCCTCCGTGGCCCATACTCAATGATGTATCCGTTCCGTCCGTGGACCATCCGCCAGTATGCCGGCTTCTCAACAGCAGAGGAGTCAAATGCATTCTATCGTCGTAACCTTGCTTCAGGACAGAAAGGTCTGTCAGTTGCCTTCGACCTTCCTACACACCGCGGCTACGACCCTGACAATATGCGTGTTGTCGGTGATGTCGGCAAGGCTGGTGTGTCAATCTGTTCGGTAGAGAACATGAAGGTTCTCTTCGATGGCATTCCATTGAACAAGATGTCTGTCTCTATGACAATGAACGGTGCCGTGCTTCCTATTCTTGCCTTCTACATCGTAGCAGGTCTTGAGCAGGGTGCAAAGCTTGAAGAAATGGCTGGTACTATCCAGAACGATATCCTCAAGGAGTTCATGGTGCGTAACACATACATCTACCCACCTGCATTCTCAATGAAGATCATCGCTGATATCTTCGAGTTTACATCGCAGTTCATGCCTAAGTTCAATTCAATCTCTATCTCTGGTTACCACATGCAGGAGGCTGGTGCGACAGCAGATATTGAGTTGGCTTACACTCTTGCTGACGGTATGGACTATCTGCGTGCAGGTATCAATGCTGGTATCGACGTTGATGCCTTCGCACCACGTCTGTCATTCTTCTGGGCTATCGGTGTAAATCACTTCATGGAGATTGCCAAGATGCGTGCCGGCCGTCTGCTCTGGGCTAAGATTGTGAAGAGCTTCGGAGCTAAGAATCCTAAGTCAATGGCTCTGCGTACTCACTCACAGACATCTGGCTGGTCGCTCACCGAGCAGGATCCATTTAACAACGTCGGCCGTACCGCAATCGAGGCCATGGCTGCTGTCCTTGGACATACACAGTCTCTCCATACCAACTCACTTGATGAGGCTATTGCTCTTCCTACCGACTTCTCAGCACGTATCGCTCGTAATACTCAGATATACATCCAGAACGAGACAAAGGTATGTAAGGAGATTGACCCATGGGCTGGTTCTTACTATGTAGAGTCTCTGACACAGGAACTCGTAGAGAAGGCTTGGGAGCATATTCAGGAGATTGAGAAGCTTGGCGGTATGGCCAAGGCTATTGAGACCGGTGTTCCAAAGATGCGTATCGAGGAAGCTGCTGCACGTACTCAGGCTCGTATAGACTCTGGCGCTCAGACCATCGTAGGTACTAACAAGTACCGTCTTGAGCATGAGGATCCTATCGATATCCTTGAGGTTGACAACACAGCAGTACGTCTCCAGCAGGAGGCAAACATCAAGGAACTCAAGGCTAACCGTGACAACGAGGCTTGCAAGAAGGCTCTTGAGGCTATCACAGCTTGCGTTCAGGATTTCGCTGACGGCAAGAAGTCAGAGAATAACCTCCTCGCACTCGCTGTAGAAGCAGCCAAGGTACGCTGTACCCTCGGTGAGATTTCTGATGCATGTGAGAAAGTAGTAGGCCGTTATAAGGCTATCGTTAGAACAATATCAGGCGTGTACAGTTCAGAATACAAGAAAGACGATCAGTTCGAAGAGGCTATCCGTCTTACCAACGAGTTTGCAGAGAAGGAAGGTCGCCGTCCACGTATCTTTATTGCTAAGATGGGTCAGGATGGTCATGACCGTGGTGCTAAGGTTGTTGCTACAGGCTATGCTGACTGTGGCTATGATGTTGATATGGGTCCTCTGTTCCAAACTCCTCAGGAGGCTGCTCGTGAGGCTGTTGAGAACGACGTCCATATTGTTGGCGCTTCGTCACTCGCAGCCGGCCACAAGACACTTATCCCAGAGCTTATTGCTGAGCTCAAGAAGCTTGGCCGTGAGGACATTATGGTTATTGCAGGTGGTGTAATTCCTGCTCAGGACTATGATTTCCTCTACAAAGCTGGCGTAGCTGCTATCTTTGGCCCTGGCACATCAGTGGCTTATTCTGCTGCTACAATGATGAAGATTCTGATGGACAAGGAGTAATACCTTGCCATTCAGAAAAGATACATACTTATAAAACGCGAAGATGCAAAGTCTTGTACTTTGTGTCTTTGCGTCTTTGCGTAAATAATGTACATATTAATAATGTATAAAAATGTATATTAAATAATGTATAGAATCTACACATTATATAATTTACTGAATCTATATATCATTTGTATGTAGATAAATCAATGTGCATTATTACCACAAGAGTGGCTTGATATAAGAGCTCATACATTCTACCAGAATATGTATCCCAACAAAATAGAAGTAGCATGCCACTTCTTTTTGTTTTTACAATAAGAGCCTTGACAATCAAGCGTAATTCTAACAACTTGTTATTAGTCACACAACAACGTATTAATGAAAGATTTCTTTAAGAGTGTAGCTGCCACTGTGTTTGGCATCTTCCTTTCTATTGGATTGCTGATCTTGTTCTTTATGTTGAGCATGATTGGAACTGCAATTACGTCTTCTTCACAGAAGGTTGAGGTTAAGGATAATTCTGTCCTTGTCCTCAATCTTAAGGGCGAGATATATGAGCAAGGCAGCAGTAATAAACTGGCTATGCTTTTTGATGACCAACTTGAATCTGATGGTCTTAACGAGATTCTTGCAGCTATCGACAAGGCCAAGACTAACGACAAGATAAAGGGAATATATGTTGAAACAGGACTTCTGCAGACAGACTATGCAACACTTGAGGAAATTCGAGTTAAACTATTGGATTTCAAGAAGTCAAAGAAATGGATTATATCATATGCAGACACCTACACTCAAGGTACATACTATCTTGCATCTGTTGCCGACAAGGTATGCCTTAATCCTCGTGGAACATTGGAATGGCGTGGTATAGGCTCACAGCCAGAGTACTATAAAGACATGTTGCAGAAACTTGGTGTCAATATGCAAATAGTCAAGGTTGGTACATATAAAAGTGCTACAGAGACTTTCACTGAAGACCATATGTCTGATGCCAATCGCGAACAGATAACTCGATACATTACAGGTATATGGGACAATGTTACATCGGCAGTATCCAAGTCGCGTAATATTCCTGTCGCTACTCTCAATAATTATGCTGATGGCATAATGTCACTTGAGGAGGCAACATCTGCAAAACAGAAACGAATGGTAGATGAATTGCTTTATTCTGATCAGGTGAAGGCTTACGTCAAAAAGCAACTGGGCATTGACAAGAGGGAAGATATCAACCAACTCACTGTTTCTGATATGACCAATATTGACGGCGATGGCAACTATGGTCGTAAAGGTGACCAGATAGCTGTCTATTATTGTCAGGGAAATATAGTACAGAGTGAGACAACAGGTCTTGTCATGGGTGATGCTGAGGTGATTGTAGGCGATGACTTCTGCCATGATATGGAAGATCTTATGGAGGACGATGACGTCAAAGCTGTGGTAATACGAATCAATACAGGTGGCGGTGACGCCTTTGCCTCTGAACAGATGTGGCATTACGTCAGTGAACTAAAGAAAGTTAAGCCTGTAGTAATATCAATGGGGGGCATGACAGCTTCTGGCGGATACTATACTGCGTGCAACGCCTCATATATCTTTGCAGAACCAACAACTATAACCGGTTCTATCGGCATTTTTGGCATGTTCCCTGACATGTCGGGGCTATTGACTCAGAAACTTGGCATTCATTTTGACGAGGTGAAGACAAACAAGAACTCTACTTTCTCGCCGGTAGGCGTCTCTCGTCCTATGAATCCTTCCGAGCAGGAGTACATGCAGCAGTACATAAACAATGGCTACAAACTGTTCTGTAAGCGTGTTGCTGATGGGCGTAAGATGAGCACAGATGCTGTGGAGAAAGTAGCACAGGGACGTGTATGGCTTGCTACTGATGCTCTCAAGATTGGCCTCATTGATAAACTCGGTACATTAGATGATGCAGTTGCCAAGGCTGCCGAATTGGCTAAAGTCAAGACTTATCATACTATTGACTACCCTGTGCTGCCAGGTCTCGTAGATGAGATGATGGAAAAGCTGAAAGGTGCGACGGGGTCTGACCTTGACGAGCAACTGCGCACCGTGCTTGGCGCATATTATGAGCCGTTCTTCATGGTTCGCACCATCAAGGAACAGTCACCCATCCAGGCGCGTATCCCTTATATGCTGAATATAAAGTAAGGGTCACCTTAATCCTTAAACTTTAGTCCTTAATCCTTTAATCTTTAATATTTCTTGGAAGGCGATTTTATAAAGATAAACAAAGCACTTTTGCCGCTAAGCTGGCTGTATGGCATAGCTTCGGGCTTTCGTAATCTGTTGTTTGATGCAGGATTACTCAAGAGTCGTGCCTTTACCATACCAATTATCTCTGTTGGCAATATAACTGTCGGCGGAGCAGGCAAGACACCTCATGTAGAGTATCTCATCCGTCTATTACGTGACAGAGTGCGAGTTGCTGTACTTAGCCGTGGGTATAAACGTCGTTCACGTGGCTATCAGCTTGCAGGACAAACAACAACTGCAGACATAATCGGTGACGAACCTTATCAGATGTGGAAAAAGTTCGGGCCTGACATTCATGTTGCAGTGAATGCAAAACGCTGCGAGGGAATTGAGCGTCTGTGCAATGACACAGAAACCAAAGATACCGACGTCATACTCCTTGACGATGCATACCAACATCGTTATGTCAAGCCTGGAGTCAACATTCTGCTTGTCGATTATCATCGTATCATAGTTTATGACAAGTTGCTTCCGGCAGGACGTTTGCGTGAGTCAAAGGATGGCAAGCGTCGTGCTGACATTGTTATTGTAACCAAGTGTCCTTCAGACTTGCGTCCTATGGATTATCGCGTCATCACCAAGGCCATGGATCTGTATCCATACCAGAAACTCTTCTTTACGACACTTAAATATACCGAACTGCAAGGCATTTTCTCTGAGGCAGAGTCGTTTACGATGTCAGAGATTAAGCCGGAACATAACATTATGGTACTTTCGGGAATAGCGTCACCACAACATCTTTTACAAGATCTCACGGCATATACACAGAATATCACGCCAATGACATTCCGTGATCACCATCGTTTTACGGCAAAAGACGTTGCGAAGATTAACAATCTTTTTGATACTATCCCACAGCCACGAATTATTATTACAACCGAAAAGGATGCAGCCCGACTTGTAGGCCTTGACGGATTGTCTGATGATGTGCGAAAGCACATATATGCTCTGCCGATAAAGATAGAGTTTATGCTTGAACAAGGCGAACAGTTTGACGAGTACATACTCAGTTATGTTCAGAAAAACTCCAAGAACTCAATTCTCTCTCGCCGTAAGGAAGAAGAACAACAGCAACATCAGCAGTCAAAAATCAGTTTCAAAAGAAAATAGTGCTTTAAGGTATTGCAAAACAATAAGCTAATGGAAATAAAAGAACTGGGTGAATTCGGACTTATCAATCGTCTGACAAAAGACATTGAATTAAAGAATGCAAGTACGCTGCGAAGTGTCGGCGATGACTGTGCTGTCATCAAATATGGTGATGACATGCATACACTTGTCACAACCGACATGCTTATGGAGGGCGTACACTTTGACCTGACGTATATCGACCTACAGCATCTTGGCTATAAGTCGGCCATGGTCAACATCTCCGATATCTACGCCATGAACGGCACACCGCGACAGATGACCGTCTCACTTGCCATCTCTAAGCGCTTCAGCGTTGAAGACCTCGAAGCCTTTTACAGCGGACTGCGTATGGCATGCGACAAACACGGAGTTGATATTGTTGGCGGCGATACCACCTCTTCATTAACAGGCCTTGCCATCAGCATAACATGTATCGGAGAGGCACGCAAGGAAGACATCGTCTATCGTTCCGGAGCAAAGGATACTGACCTTATCTGTGTCTCTGGTGACCTCGGTGCCGCATACATGGGACTGCAGATTCTTGAGCGTGAGAAGGCTGTGTATTATCAGCAGATACGTGATATACAGCAGCGCTATACCGACCGTGCAGAACAGCGCAAGCATATTGATGCACTTCAGTTCAACCCTGACTTTGCCGGAAAGGAGTATCTCCTTGAACGTCAGTTGAAACCAGAAGCACGTGGTGATGTGTTGAAGACACTTCGTGATGCTGGTGTGCACATTACATCGATGATGGATATTTCTGATGGGCTGTCAAGCGAACTGATGCATATATGCAAGGCTTCTGACTGTGGCTGCCGTGTCTATGAGAAGAACATACCAATAGACTATCAGACCGCTGTGACGGCAGAGGAGTTTAACATGAATCTCACCACCTGTGCCCTTAATGGCGGTGAGGACTACGAACTGCTGTTTACTGTGCCAATAGGTGAACTGTCTAAGGTGGAGGCCCTTGAAGACATTAAGCTTATCGGCCATATTACAAAGCCGGAGTACGGACAGATTCTCGTTACACGTGACAATAATGAGTTCCAGCTGAAGGCACAAGGCTGGAATCCGCTTACCGACCAATAACGTTACAAAGTGAATAATACATCTGCAGAAAATCTGCAATTGTACTATTCACTTTTGTGTTTATGCACTTCATAACAGTTAATTAAGTAATTAAACAATAAATAATAAAAGTAATAGAATAAATCTATGGGAGGTTTTTTCGGGACAATACAACGCAAGAGATGCGTTGAAGAATTATTCTATGGTGTTGACTATCAGTCGCACCTTGGTACACGACGTGGTGGTATGGCAACCTACAGTAAGGAGACAGGAGGTTTCAAACGCGCCATCCACAGTCTTACAAGCTCATATTTCCGTACTAAGTTTGAGGACGAGTTGCCAAAGTTCTTTGGCGAGCAAGGCATTGGTGTGATCAGCGATACCGATGCTCAGCCCTCAAGAACAGCCATCTCTTCGAATCCATCCCGACGGCTTTCCTTGCGACCGGAG
>R03__coassemble_1496_pt1 | contig 10851 bp, 8 predicted proteins | sample R03__metabat2_low_PE_024 | metagenome-assembled genome bin R03 | reverse complement strand
GATGTTAGCAAGTAAAACATTCTGAATAATTTCCCCCCTTTGGGGGTTAGGGGGCTTTTCCCCTTTGGGGGTTAGGGGGCTTTTTTTTACTTAGCGAAATTCATGAGTTGCGACATCAACAGGGTTGCAGGAACCTCTTTGTACGACGACTTCACCTCGGTGTATGTCTCGAAATCCTTTGTCGTATTAGGCTTGCCGACCTCAATGTGGACGGACACCTTGTTGCCGCCCTTGATGTTTGAGTTTATGAGGTTCTCGATTGTCGAGTCGAGTTCAGAGTCCTTGAGCTTCTTGCCGTCCTTCGGATACAGTTTCTCCCATGCCATTGCCTCGACGGTTTGGAAGTTTATGTTGTTCTGCTTGAGAGCGTCAATGCTGTCGTATGACGCCTTTGTGAACTGCTTGCCCATGCGGTTGACGACAAGCATGTAGTCGGGAGTGAATTCTATTATGCCTACTTCGATGAATCCCATGAATGTCAGGTTCATGCGTACCACCTTGTCACGCTTCATGGCTATCTTGCCACCGAGGTTGTAATGGTCGCTGCCGAAGCCTACCGAGAGGTCGAGGTCGGATATGAACTGCGAGACGGTTATCACCGGAGTGACGGTCTGCTGCGCAGCGCTGGTGTTCTGTGATGTCACTGCCGACGTTGTCGTTGATGACTGCAGGATGTCTGTCGATGTTGCTTCAGCTGCTTTCTTTGATGATCCGCATGATGCGAGGGCTGCCACGGTGGCTGCCAGTATGATGGTTTTCAGTTTCATTGTTGATGTTTGTTTTTGGATTAATTGTCCGAGATCGGACAATGTTTTCGATGTTAATAGGAACTGCTATTGATGCCGACATGGGTGTTAATGCTGCCGACGGGTGGGCTTACTGCTTTATGTGGGTGTGTACCGGAGACTCCGGAGATTCCGGAAATTCCGGAGATAGGCGGCTTTACTGCTTTATGTGGGCTTCTATCTGCTTCAGGTGGTCGATGATGGCGGTATTGTCTTGAGTGTCATCGAGGTTCTTGATGGCCATGTCGATGTATATCTTCGCCTCCTCATAACGTCCTTGCATGAAGAGAATCCATGCGTATGTGTCGAGGTAAGTGGCGTTGTTCGGCTCGGCCTTGATAGTCTTCAGACTCATCGTTACTGCCCGATCGAGGTCGCGGTTCTCCTCTGAGAGATAGTAGGCGTAGTTGTTCAGACAACTGATATGGTCAGGGTCAAGGCGTAGGCAGTTCTCGTAGGCCTCGAAAGCCTTCTTGGAGTTGCCCGTCTTATGCAGCGCATCGCCCAGGAGTGCGTACATCTCGACGGCGAGGTTCTTCTGTTTTGACTCGTCAACATGTGCCGCTGCGGTCTCCAAGGCGTCCACACATTCGGCCGTCTGGTCATTGAGGAAGTATCCCACTCCTAAGAAGTAGCTGAACGACCACTCGTCGGGATTGTACTGCTGAGCAGGCTTTGCGAGGCGTATCATCTCGTTTGCATCCTGCTTCTCCCATGCCATCTGTATGAGTTGGAATCGTGCTTGCGCATGCTCCGGCTGCATATCGAGAATCTGTGTGAGCACTGTGCGGAGCGAGTCGGCAGGCATCTGCTTCATCGTCATGTACGCCAGCTTCAGCTCCAGCATCTTTGTGTCGGTCTGCTTCTGTGCCAGAACGCGGTCGAAGAAGTTGAGGACGACGGTCGAGTCAACCTGTGCCTGCTCGCTGGCACGTATGTATTGCTTTATCAGCAGTATGCGTGTGTCCTGCTGTGTCTTAGGGCTTAGGATGAGGCTGGCACGCTGCTGGTCGGCAAGCGAGTCCTGTCCGACGGTGCGGTAGTAGTCCATCATCGACATGAGTGCATTCTCGTTGTCGGGTTCTTCATTCAGAACGGCCTGATACTCCTTAAGTGCTTCTTTCCGACGGTCCTTGCCTAACAGCCAGTTGCCTAACATAACACGGTAGTTAAGGTCAAGCGGATGATTGTCAACGAGTTGCTTCAAGGCTTTCAGCGCATGCTTGTCATCGCCCATCTGGTTGTACATCTGCACCTTAGCCATTGCCAGCTGTTCTGTCTCACCCTCCTGAACGACGAGCCGGTCGATGGTGTTTAGCGCGCGGTCGTTATCCTTCTGGTAGTTGTATATCTGCAACAGGACGTTCAACATGTCAGTCCGTTCAGGCGTCTCGGCAACGATATCCTCCATGACGGCAGCTGCCTTGTCGAGCTCTTCGTTCTTGAGATAGATGGGCACGAGAGCCTCTTTGTATGTTATATTGTCAGGCTGAAGCTCCGCGGCGCGTTTCATCATCACCATCTTCAGTGAGTCGTTGCCCTGACGGTCATACAAATCGGAGAGGAAGAAGTATGTCTCGGCAGCGTCAGGATTAAGCTCTCGGCAGAAAAGCAGGAGGTCCATGGCAGCGGCGTAGTCACCGCTGTTCATCTTTATCATAGCCCCCTGGAAGAAGTAGTCATAGCGTGAGTCGGCATGGGCGGTACCAACTAAAAGCAACAAAAAGCCCCCCAACCCCCAAAGGGGGAGTTTTGTTATATGTTTTACTGACTTGAGTATCATAGTCTTTGGCATATTGAATATTAATACAAAATAGTAAAGGTAATTGAAAAACTCCCCCTTTGGGGGCTGGGGGGCTTTTACTTCATTCCCGTATGGCCGTAGCCTCCGGTGCCACGCTCTGTCTCGTCGAGTACTTCGACAGGCAGGAAGGCAGCCTGTTCGTGGCGTGCGATGACCATCTGTGCTATGCGCTCGCCGTCGTTGATGACGAAGTCCTCTTGTCCGAGGTTAATGAGCAGCACGCCAAGTTCTCCGCGATAGTCGGCATCAATGGTTCCTGGAGAGTTCAATACGGTGATGCCATGCTTCAGAGCCAGTCCGGAGCGTGGTCGTACCTGTGCCTCATAGCCCTCTGGCAGAGCCATGAAGAGTCCGGTCTTGATAATGGCGCGCTGCATGGGGCGCAGTGTTACAGGTGCGTCGAGGTTAGCGCGGAGGTCCATTCCGGCACTCTGTGCTGTGGCATACTGTGGCAGTGGCTGATGTCCACGGTTGATTATCTTTACTTCAAGCATATTCGTACATTATATTATAATAATTTGCAAAAATAATCAATTAATTCGATATAATGGCAATTTTAACAGAAAAAAGTTTGTTTATTAGAGAATTTTACGTTACTTTTGCACCAATGATGAATTGGAATCAACTAATTTCGACAAAACGACTCGGTCAGGAGAGCCGTCATGTAGAACGTCACGACGAGCGTTCGGAGTTCAAGCGCGACTACGACCGCCTTATCTTTTCGGCGCCGTTCCGCCGCATGCAGAACAAGACACAGGTGTTCCCTCTGCCAGGAAGCATATTCGTTCATAACCGCCTCACACACTCGTTGGAGGTGGCCAGTGTAGGTATGTCGTTAGGCAGCGATGTCGCACGCCAGCTCACCGAGCGCCATCCAGAGCTCCGCGACACGCTTTTTCAGGAGATAGGCACTATCGTCAGCACCGCCTGTCTTGCCCACGACATGGGCAATCCGCCCTTCGGCCACTCGGGTGAGAAAGCCATTCAGACCTTCTTCACCGAGGGCAAAGGCGCTTATATAAAGGATATGGTGAGCCCTGCCGTATGGAATGACCTCACACATTTTGAGGGCAACGCCAACGCTTTCCGCTTGTTGGCACATCGTTTCATGGGCCGTCGCGACGGTGGCTTTGTCATGACATACACCACGCTGGCATCTATCGTGAAGTATCCTTGTAGCAGCAGCCGTGCCGGAAGGAAGGGTAAGTTCGGCTTCTTTGATGATGACAGAGAGATATACCTAAAGATAGCCAAGGAGTTAGGCATCCGCCAGAATGATGACGAAGGCCTTGCTTTCAGCCGTCATCCATTGGTTTATCTCGTTGAAGCTGCCGACGACATCTGCTATGAGATAATGGACATCGAGGACGCACATAAACTTAAGATTCTCACTTTTAACGAGACGAGCGACCTTCTGCTCAGTTTCTTTGAGCAGGATGTTCAGGACGGCATTCGCAAACGTATTGTCACAGAAGGCATTACAGACGATAACGAGAAGGTTATCTATATGCGTGCCTGTGTCATCGGCAAGCTTGAGAACCTCTGTACGCAGGTGTTTGTGGACAACGAGGATAAGATTTTGAACGGCGACTTCACCGGAAGCCTCATCGACTACATACCCGAACTGCAGCACGAGGCATACGTCCGCTGTCAGCAGACCAGCTTCAGGAAGATTTACAACAGCAAGCCTGTCCTCGACATTGAACTCTCCGGATACAAGATCATGGAGACATTGATGGAGCAGATGACAGAGGCTGCCGTCCATCCCGACCGTTTCTACTCGCAGCAGCTTATACGCCGAGTGTCGTCGCAGTATGATATCAACGCCGACAACCTTGCGACGCGGCTCCTTGCCGTTGTTGACTACATCTCCGGCATGACAGACATCTACGCCCTCGACGTATATCAGAAGATCAACGGAATTAGTCTGCCGATAGTATAAAGGTAGGCCTTTTTACCTCGTAAATAATTGGTTTATAAGGCGGGAATAAACACAACCGACTTTCACACAGAACATAACATATCACAATAACATTCAGAACAATGATTACATTCTTAGTTTCACTGCTGCTGCTCGTGCTCGGCTACTTCATCTATGGCTCGTTCGTAGAGCGCATGTTCGGTGCCGACAGCAACCGCCCCACACCATGTCAGACGCTTAACGACGGCGTTGACTATGAGTCAATGCCTACGTGGAGAGTCTATTTGATACAGTTCCTGAACATTGCCGGCACAGGTCCTATCTTCGGAGCGATACAAGGCATCCTCTTTGGCCCTGGCGCTTACATCTGGATTGTACTTGGTTGCATTTTCGGCGGAGCAGTCCATGACTATCTGTCGGGTATGATAAGCCTTCGCAAGAATGGCGCCAGCCTGCCTGAGATAGTAGGCGATGAGATAGGCACGTATGCCCGTAACACCATGCGTGTATGCGCCTTGATACTCATGATTCTCGTTGGTGCCGCCTTTACGACAGCCCCTGCCGGTCTGCTTGCTAACATGTTTGCCGACGAGGGAGGCATGGATGGCACGTTCGTCGCTAACTCCATGGTGTGGCTGTTCATAATCTTGGCATATTATTTCCTTGCCACACTGTTGCCAATCGGTAAGATAATAGGTCGCATCTATCCTGTCTTCGGCGTGGCAATGCTTATCATGGCCGTTGCTGTCTTTGGCGTTATCTTCTTCGAACCAGGCAATATACCCGAGGTTACCGGAGCCTTCGACGTCACACATCCTGCCAGCACGCTGCCTGCCCTGCCAGGTCTGTGCATCACAATAGCATGTGGTGCCGTCAGCGGATTCCATGCTACGCAGAGTCCGATGATGGCGCGTTGCCTTAACAATGAGAAACATGGCCGACCGGTCTTCTACGGCGCTATGGTCACTGAAGGTGTTATGGCACTCATATGGTGTGCCGCAAGCATCAAGTTTGCTGATGCCCTCGACCTCTCGACAATACACTTCGCTGCCGACTACAATGTCACTACCGATACCCCTTACGGCCGTTTGTGGGCTGTGATGACCAACGGTGGCAACTCAAATCCTAACCCTGCCATCGTTGTCAAAGAGTTATGCTCGTCATGGCTTGGTGTCATTGGCACCATACTTGTTATCCTTGGCATCGTCGCCGCTCCTATCACGACGGGTGATACAGCATTCCGCAGTGCCCGCCTGATAGTCTCTGACATGCTGCACATCGAGCAGAAGACGCTATGGAAGCGTATTGCTGTCGCCCTGCCGATATTTGCTGCCAGCACAGTGCTTATGTTTGTGCGTTTCGATATCCTGTGGCGTTACCTCTTCTGGTTTAACCAAGACCTCTCCGTCATCACTTTCTGGGCCATCACGGTGTATCTTGCCCGCAAGCAGAAGGCATGGATTGTGACGATGATTCCTGCCATGTGGATGTCGTGGGCATGTCTTGCCTACATCCTTGTAGCACCTGAAGGCTTCCAGCTCAGCAGTCTTATAGCCAACACGGCAGGTGTGGCATTTGCCGTACTTCTTGCCGCCAACTTCCTGTATTGGTACTACAAGATATATAAGAAGCAGGGGTAAAAAGTCCCGCTGACCACAAAAAGAGCCCCACCTAACCTCCCCCAGGGGAGGAACTTTTATATGTACTGACTGCTCAAGAGAGTTACTCAAGCATTTACAGTATTAAAAGTTCCTCCCCTGGGGGAGGTTAGGTGGGGCTTTCTTTGGGAGGTTAGGTGGGGCTCTTTTTTTTGTGTTTACTTACAAAGCTTACAGCCTTCGCACTTCGACAGCTCACCGCGGAAGCGCTTGTCGATAAGGTAGTGGAGGCGATCGCGTAGCGGTTCAAGCGGTATCTGGTCCACAACCTCGGTTATGAAGGCTGTCTGCAGGAGCAGACGGGCCTCGCGTAGCGAGATGCCACGCTGCTGCATGTAGAACAGTGCCTTGTCGTTGAGCTGCCCGACAGTACTGCCGTGCGAGCACTTCACATCGTCGGCGTAAATCTCGAGCATAGGCTGCGTGTACATACGTGCCGTCTTTGTGGCCAGCAGGTTCTGGTTTGTCTCCTCGCTGGTGGTCTTCTGTGCACCGTGACGCACAAGTACACGTCCTGCGAAAGCACCTGTGGCATTGTTGTCGAGGACATATTTGTACAGCTCATGGCTATCGCAGTGCGGCACCATATGGTCAATGAGCGTGTTGTTATCGACATGCTGCTCCTTGTCCGCGATAACGCCTCCGTTGAGCCAGCACTCCGAACCTTCGCCCGCGAAGGTGAGACGTGTCATCTGACGTGTACGTCCGTTATGCAGCGTGATGAGGTTATGGTGCACGCGTGAGGAGCGTTCCTGACGGATGTATGTATTCGCCACGAGCGTATTCTTCTGGTGCGTCTCCTCCAAGCCGTATATCTCAATGTTGCTGTCCGGTCCGGCAAAGACCTCCATGACCTGCGTCGTGAGGAACTGTCGGTCGTCGGCGGCATGGTCGCAGAATAGCAGCTTTATGCTGGCATGCTCCTCGCAGATGACGAGCACGCGGCGGTTGACCATCATATCGACGTCCGACCGCAGTATGTTTATCACCTGCACGGCGCGGTCAACCTGCACATTACGAGGCACATAGACAAGGAGTCCGTCCTGCGCGAGCATAGTGTTGAGAGCTGTTACAGACTCTCCCCCCGCCCTTCCTGTAGGGCGGGAGCCATTAGCATCGTCAGCCTTGACATTCTCTGCTGTTGCTTCCTTTGATGCTAATTTATTATAGTACTTCGCCACAAGCTCCGGATGGCTGGCCGACACATTAGCGAGCGAACCGATGATGACACCTTCCGGGAGTTCTGCCTTAGGCAGTGCTTTGTCGTAGAACGAGTCGTTGACGACGAAATAGAGTAGGGTAGAGAGGTTAGGGACGTCGCACTTGAAGGCGTCATACGGATTGACGGGAATCTCCAGGCGGTTCAGGTTGAGTCCGAGGTCAGGAGCGAAGAACTCCTGCATGTTAGTGTATTTGTACTCCTCAACCTTTCGGTTAGGCAGTCCGTTGTTACGGAATGTCTCGAAGGCGGTGTCGCGCTGCGCGTTCATCACCTCCGAGCTATGCTGGCAGATGGTGTCGCGAAATGAGGAATAAAGGTCAACATACTGTCGTCCCTCTCTCCAGTCCTCCTCCAAATGGGAGGGAGTAATATGCTCAGACGTATTCTTATCTATGGTCATTTTATCCTTTCTTTTTAACGAGTGAAGGTATCTTCTCCCCTCCTTTGGGAGGGGTAAGGGGGTGGGGCCACTATTTCATCTCAGTCACCTCAGCCTTTATCCAGTCGTAGCCACGCTGTTCTATCTCGCGAGCCAGTTCCGGTCCGGCTGTCTTCACTATTCGTCCGTTCCACAGCACATGTATTACGCTTGGCTTGATCATATCAAGCAGGCGTTCGTAGTGTGTGATGACGATGGTTGAGGTCTTGTCGGTGTGCAGCTTGTTGACACCTTCTGCCACGATGCGCATGGCATCGACATCGAGTCCGGAGTCTGTTTCATCGAGGATAGACAGTGTCGGTTCGAGCATAGCCATCTGGAAAATCTCGTTCCTCTTCTTCTCGCCACCCGAGAAACCCTCATTCACTGAGCGGTGCGCAAGTTTATTGTCGAGTTCCACGACCTTACGCTTCTCACGCATAAGCTTCATGAATTCCGACGCATTCATGGGCTCCAGACCCTGGTATTTGCGCTTCTCGTTGATGGCAGCACGCATGAAGTTGGTCATCGAAACACCCGGAATCTCCACCGGATACTGGAAAGAGAGGAACAGACCCTCATGGGCACGGTCCTCCGGAGCCATCTCCAAGAGGTTCTTGCCGTTGTACCACACCTCGCCTTCCGTAACCTCGTACAGCGGATTGCCTACGAGGACGGCCGACAGTGTTGATTTTCCTGAGCCGTTAGGGCCCATGATGGCGTGCACCTCGCCATCGTTTATGGTGAGGTCGATGCCCTTGAGTATTTCTTTATCGCCTATGCGGGCGTGGAGGTTCTTGACTATTAGCATTTTCGTTCTGTTATTCGTATAAATATGTAAAGTTACGTGCAAAATTACAAAGAAATTTTGAGAAACGACCCATTAGTAGTAAAAATAATCATTAAATAAACGTTTATTTGTCGTTTTTTGATTAACTTTGCACCATAATTAGCCATAAATCACATAGAAAATCGCATTAATGTACCATTTCAGAACTATCCTTTCACTTGCCGTCGCACTTGCCCTCAGCATGCCATCGGCAGCCCAGCAGAAGTCAAACACATGGAACCCGAACCTCCCGGGAGGCAAGTATCGTAACCCTGTCATTGACGCTGACTACTCCGATCCGGATGTCTGCCGCGTCGGTAACGACTATTATATGACCTCGTCGTCGTTTGCATGCTTCCCCGGCCTGCAGATTCTGCACTCCACAGACCTCGTCAACTGGGAGCTGATAGGTAGTGCCTTGCAGGACGACTACCCTGTCTTGCCGGAGTATGAAGGCACGGATCTTGACTGGCACCGTAAGATTCAGCACGGCAACTACGTCTGGGCTCCGGCCATACGCTATCACGATGGGTGGTTCTACATATACTGCGGCGACCCTGACCAGGGACTCTTCATGACCAAGACGCAGGACCCTCGCGGCCCATGGACCGCCCCTGTGTGGGTGAAGAAGGGCAAGGGCATGATTGACTGCTGCCCGCTGTGGGACGACGACGGACAGGCTTATCTCTCGCATGGCTGTGCCGGCTCGCGTGCCGGAGTGAAGAGTGTGCTCTTTGTGGCGCCGATGTCGGCTGACGGCACTCACGTCACAGGACCTTCGCGGATAGTCTATGACGGCCATGAGGACCAGCCTACCATCGAGGGCACTAAGTTCTATAAACGCAACGGATATTACTACATCATGTCACCCGCCGGCGGCGTGAAGTTCGGATGGCAGGTTGAGCTGCGCTCACGCTCGCCGTTCGGTCCGTATGAGGAATATGTCGGCATGGCTCAGGGCCACTCGAAGGTCAATGGTCCGCATCAGGGTGCGTGGGTTGACACACAGAATGGCGAGGACTGGTTCCTGCATTTTCAGGACAAGCATGCATACGGACGCGTCGTGCATCTGCAGCCGGCACACTGGAAGGACGACTGGCTCGTCATCGGTGATGACCATGACGGCGACGGCGTCGGCGACCCTGTCAGCGAGTGGAAGAAGCCTAACCTCCCGTCGTCGGGTGATTTCCAGCCTGCGGAGGATGACGACTTCAACTCTGTGGAGTTAGGTCGACAGTGGCAGTTTGAGGGACCGTACTCTCATTACTGGTACTTCTGCGATGCGCTGAAGTCGCGCTTGCGCCTGTATGGCGTTCAGCAGCCGGAGGACTACCGTAACCTTTCGGATATGCAGAACACCTTGCTGCAGAAGTTCCCTACTGAGAACTTCACCGCCACGACTAAGCTGAAGTTCATTCCTAACCCGCAAAGCAAGAACAAGCATGAGGAGGCTGGCTTCATCATCAAGGGCCTCGACTACGCCGCCGTGAAGTTTGTCAGCGAACCGGCGACAGCGGCTGAGGGTGGCTACGGCACCGAGCGTGCTGCCGCCGAAGGTCAGAAGGCGACGCCTACGAAGGTCACCATGCAGTTTGTGACGTGCGTCGGAGCCCAGAAGGGTGCACAGGAGAAGGTCGTAGCGACCATTCCTATGACGCTCATCGAGCAGCCGAAGCCTTATACGCAGAAGTATGCTGTCGATGACATCCCACAGCCTCGCTGGGCAACTCCCGACGTCTATGTCCGCATTGTCGTAAAGAGCTCTGGCTCAGGTAATAACATCAAGGCATGGGCGCAGTTCCAGTACAGCCTCGATGGCAAGGCGTTCAAGGCTCTTGGCGATAAGTTTGAGGTTAAGGAAGGCAAGTGGATAGGCGCCAAATTAGGGTATTTCAACTGCCGTCCCGATAAGTTCAACGATGGTGCCTTCCTCGACATCGACTGGCTGCACTTCACAAAGTAACAGCTGCCCCGCCCCCTGTTTCTGCCATAGCAACTGCCGCTTTCGGTCATGGCTGTTGCCGCTTTCGGCCACGGCTGTTGCCGCTTTCGGCCATGGCAACTGCCGCTTTCGGTCACGACAACTGCCCCTTTCGGTCATGGCTATTGCCGCTTTCGGCCATAGCTGTTGCCCCTTTCGGCCATGACTGATGCCGCTTTCGGCCACGACAACTGCCGCTTTCGGCCACGATAATTACCGCTTGGTTGATTGCC
>R03__coassemble_1475_pt1 | contig 10928 bp, 6 predicted proteins | sample R03__metabat2_low_PE_024 | metagenome-assembled genome bin R03 | reverse complement strand
GTTAGAGATGTTACAGTTACCATTCTGACCCCATGATGCACGGATCTTGAAGAAGTCCATAGCATTTGAGAGAGGCTCCATGAACTTCTCGTTGGTAAGAACCCAACCAGCAGATACTGAAGGGAAGGTACCCCAGCGGTGACCTGCTGCGAAGTTGCTTGAACCGTCGCGACGTACTGTTACGGTAGCCATATACTTCTCGTCGTAGTTCCAGTTAGCACGGCCGAAGTAAGAAGCGATGCTGCCCTGCTTAGGATTGGCATAGCCTGAGTAACCTGTTAAGTTGGCCATGTTAGACATTACAGCGTAGTCGAAGCCCTTGGTAACGAGTGAGTTGACACCATCCTGGCCATCAGAAGCTGACATTGAAAGACCGAATGACCAGTTTGACTTCTCGTATGACTGACCTACCATGACGTCGATAGAGTGCTTGCCGAACTTAGGCAGTGTGTAGGTAAGAGTATTCTCGATTGTCATGCTTGATGACTGTGAGTCGCTCTGGTTGACACCGTAGTTACCGCTTGCGTTTGTCGAGCTTGAAGAGTAAGGCGTTGACATGCTGTGAGAGTTTGATGCGCTGTAGCCTGTGTTCAGCTGTCCACGATACTTAAGGCCCTTGATAGGCTCGACGATGAGGTAGAATGTAGCACCTACACCGAAGTCGCGGTTACGGTTGATTGAGCTATACTGACCGTTGATGAATCCGTTGTAAGGGTTAGAATAGATCATTGTGCTGTAGCCAGCGCCGTTGTTTGTGTAGCTTGTCACTGTGCCGTCCTCGTTGAATGCTGGTACGAGAGGAGATGCTGAGTAAGCACCCTGCATGATGTTCCAGTAGCCGTTACCCTCAGCGAGGTCGTGGCTTGAGTGGTACCAGTATGAGAGGTTCTCGCCTATTGTCACGTAATCGTGATCCTTACCCTTGATGAGGATATGCTCAGAGTTGATACGACCGCCGTAGCGTGAGTAGTCAGAAGCGTTTGAACCACCCATGATACCCTCGTTAGAGCTATAGTTGATAGACATAGAGAACTTGCTGCGGTCAGAGCCACCGGTAAGGCTTACAGAGTGTGATGTCTGTACAGCGTTCTTGTTGCGGTAGAGTTCAAACCAGTCAGTACCATCCCAGCCATTGTTGACTTTGTCAAGAATAGCCTGTGGCACGAGTGTGTTCCACTGTGTCTGTGTACCGTAAGTGTTGAAGTTTGCCTCGTTGACGATGTTCATGTAGTCCTTGGCACCGAGAGTAGCAGGACGCTTGTAAGGATTTGACCATCCTACGAAACCGTCATACTGCACTGTGAGCTTGCCTGACTTACCCTGCTTTGTTGTAACGAGGATAACGCCGTTGGCAGCACGTGCACCGTAGATAGCTGCTGATGCGGCATCCTTGAGGATGTCGATAGACTCGATATCGTTAGGGTTCAGACCATTCAGACCGTCATCGGCTGTACCTGAATTGACACCATCGATGATAAGGAGAGGTGATGAGTTACCCATGGTACCGACACCACGGATGTTTACCTTGAAGCCCTTGCCTGGCTGGGTTGATGACTGTGTGATCTGCACACCCGGTGTAGAGCTCTGCATTGCTGTCAGCGCGTTTGTGGTGTTCAGCTTTGCGATGTCGTCGCCCTTCACCTGTACTGTTGCACCTGTGACGAGCTTCTTCTTCATCGTACCGTAACCAACGACAACAACTTCATCAAGAAGCTTATCGTCTGACTTGAGGACGATGTCAACAGTCTGACGTCCTGCTAACTTGATTTCCTGTGGTTGGAAACCTACATAAGATACACTCAGAGTAGCATTGGCATTGCTCACCTTGATGGTAAAGTTACCATCGATGTCAGTAATGGCTGCATTCTGTGTACCAGCCTCACGGATAGTAGCGCCTATGACAGGGTCAACACCGTCTGTTACGGTACCCTTTACGGTTACCTGTGCCATGACGGTAGCAGAGACGAGCATAAAGAGCGCGACCAATGCGGACTTGATACTGAAAGATTTTTCAGTCTTCATGCAATTTAAGATTTTTGTTAGTTAATTGAATTTATAATATAATTTGTATATTAATCAGTGGTTGTTTCAGCATCACATATCAGGGTTGTCAACAAAGTGGAGGCTGCCATAAGCAGTTAGCCACAGCCTGTCTTGATGTCTGTCTTGATGTCTGAATGTGATATTTCCTGCCCGAAAAGGGTGTTCGCGTTAGGGCACAGTTAGTCTTATCCAATATAATCGAGTGCAAAATTAATCAAAATCAAGAAAAGTACTATGACGTTTTTTAGCACAAAGTGATACTTTTTTGTTTTCAAGCCTTAAAAAGCCGAATTTAACAACTTACGGTTGTACTATTTTAGCAAATCATAATACGCATTAAATATGTACAAATTACACTTAAAAATGTTAAACAGGGCATTATAACACCCTTCGTTTGCGTATGTCAGCCAATAGTAAACAGGATACAAACCGCAGCACTTCAGAATCACAATCGCATTGAACCGCTGCATATATTGTATTGAACCACCGCTTCAATTTTATTAAACTGCTACCTCAATGTTATTGAACTACTGCCTCGATGTTATTGAACCGCTGCCTCGATGACATTGCCATAGAGTATAATTTTGCATAACAAGGATGTCTTCCCCAGTCCTTATTTATACTATTTTATTTGTGATTTAAGGTGGGTTCTTTTAATTCGCTTTGGCAGATTTCGAGGTTATTTTCGAGGTCAAAGTGTCAGTTTGTTAAAGGAGCGTAGCGGGCTACGTGACTGCAACAACTTACAGTTTGAACCGAAAAGAAGCCGAACTTTGCAAAAGCAAGAGCAGAGCAAGCTTGCTTGCTATGCCGAGCGCAGGCAAAGTCTCAAAGAAAAGATGGCAAAACGTTACTACCCACAACTTAGTTTGTTATTACAGTGGGAATTAATAGAACCCACCTAAGCTCTCAGTCCTCCATTTACACCCAAACAACATTAACTCGTAGATTTAATTTGCCATTTCAAATCGGCCCTTATATAAATATAATAAGGTGTATCACTTCATACCCGTCATAAGTAATCTGCTGACGCCCTGAGTAGGCAAACAGCCCACATACAACATGATGTGACATGTGTATGTGGGCTGTGTCTGTTGACATCATCGCCTGCAAAAGCTGATGACGTCGCGCTGTGTCGTATTACCATGCTGTCTGAGGCATGGCGTCGCTGTTGCGATGTGCGCTGTCGCTGCCGCGATTACTGTGGCTGCTTGCCGATGTAAGCTAAGATACCGCCGTCCACGTAGAGTACGTGTCCGTTGACAGCGTCAGAAGCCTTTGAAGCGAGGAATACTGCAGGGCCACCGAGCTCAGAAGGGTCGAGCCAGCGACCTGCTGGGGTCTTTGCGCAGATGAACGAGTCGAATGGGTGGCGGCTGCCGTCCGGCTGACGCTCACGGAGAGGAGCTGTCTGTGGAGTAGCTATGTAGCCAGGGCCGATGCCGTTACACTGTATGTTATACTCGCCGTACTCTGAGCAGATGTTGCGGGTAAGCATCTTCAGGCCACCCTTAGCAGCTGCGTATGCGCTGACGGTCTCACGGCCAAGCTCTGACATCATCGAGCAGATGTTGATGATCTTGCCCTCACGGCGCTCCATCATCTCTGGGAGAACAGCCGAGCTGACAATGTATGGTGCTACGAGGTCGATGTCGATGACCTGCTGGAACTCTGCACGCTTCATCTCGTGCATTGGGATGCGCTTGATGATGCCGGCGTTGTTAACGAGGATGTCTATCTGACCTACTTCCTGGTGTATCTTCTCTACGAGAGCCTTAACGCCCTCTTCGTCAGTAACGTCGCAGACATAGCCGTGGACATTCTCAATGCCGGCTTCCTTGTAGTTGTTAAGGCCACGCTCAAGGGCTGCCTCATTGATATCGTTGAAGATGATGTTCTTTACTCCGGCAGCAACGAAAGCCTTAGCGATGTTGAAGCCGATGCCGTAAGATGCACCTGTGATCCAGGCGTTCTTACCTTCGAGAGAGAATGGATTTGCCATAGTAATTTTGTTGATTTATGATTAAACGTTAGATTCTGTTGTGCAAAGTTAATATTTTTTTCTGAATAACATCAAAATTACATAGCCTTTTATGATTATTTTATACTTAACGGCCTCACTACGTGCCCTTTATTAGCACTATACATATATATAAAGGCGGTACAAGACGTGAATAATGCGTACATGATGTGAACTTCATAATGTGTCCGTCTGTCTTTCATCCATTGACGATGCCGTCTGTGTTTTTAGCGTTACCTTTGCATCGTCAATAAGAGGAAAGGACATTCCTCATGGCAGAGCAGCAGCAATACCTTACAGGCATAAAGCTGTATCAACAAACAAAGACCATAATTAATAATTTGTGTTTTATATATTGGTGGTGCGACATACTTTCGCCCACACAAGAAGGCAGCAGCCGTGAGGCTCCTGCCTTTTTTGATAATTAACGAGAGAATATATACAGAGATTCCGGCAAACAATCAAGAGAATTGTCTTCTTGATTATCTGTCGGAATCTGTTATTATATTATACAGCCGATTATTACCTATCTGTTATTGCAAGCCATTAGATGACTTCAGGTTGAAAAGGACATGTGCCTATTCAACCTTACCCGTCACCCATAGCAGATTCTGGCGTTTGGCTGAGTTGTTATATACCGTAATGCTGCGTCTGAAGAATCCTTTAGAATCTTCGTTCAGCGTAACATGTATCTCAGCTGACTCACCTGGCATAACAGGTTGCTTAGGAAATTCGGCTGTAGTGCAGTGGCAGCTTGTCTTTACGTCGTTGATGATAAGTGGCGTCTTGCCTGTATTGAAGAACACGAAGTCGTAGGTATAATCCTTGCCGGCTTTCAGTTTCTCGCCGAAATCATGCTTTATGTCAGCTACATAGAACGTTGCAGCGCTCTCAGTGACAGCACATTTCTCTTTCTGTTTACATGACATGGTGCAGCATGCAATACATAGAGCTATCAGCAGACTCTTTATGGGCAACGACATAAATGCTCTGTTTATCATAACATCAGTGGCTGTTCGATTATTACCCGCCATGATATTACTTCTTTGAACCAGCTACCTGCGGAATCTTTGATGGACCGATAGTCTTGTTTTCAGAGTCAGCAAGAGTGATGTACCACTTGCCCTTGTAACGCACTGGGCGCAGCATGAATGATGCCATGTTAGGGCGTGTGTCCTTAGGGTCTGTCTTCTCGAAGAGAGTAACTGTGTACTGAGCAGCACAGTCCATGTCATCGTGGAAGGCGATGTAATCAAGTTCGTACTTGATACCCTTAAACATATTAAGCACCATCTTCTGCTTCTTAAGCTCCTCCTGAGGAGTATCGACAAGACTGTCTCCCTTGATGTACTTGGTCATTGCAAGAGCTCCGTCGATGTCGTAAGCCTGCAGTGTGCCAAGATACTTCTCAAGCATATTCTTAACCTCAACGGTATCAGAAGCCGACAGTTTCATCTTAGGCTGGTCGATAAACTCATGCTTTGCCTCCTCATAAGTCATAGGCTTGCTCTGCTTGCTCTTGCAAGAGAAGAGGAGCAGTGTACAGAGTGACAGTGCAAGAATATATGATTTCTTCATAATATAAATTGTAGTATATCTAATCAATAGTCATTGTCCCGTCAGAGAGACTGCTGTATTAAATACGCAGCACTATGATATTTACTGTCCTATAAATGTCGTAGAAACGTAAAGTCTTGACGGGGCTTTATTACCAAAACAGGGGGTGTCACTGCTGACACCCCCCGAATTATAATATAGTTATCTGTATCGTGCAGATTACTCAGCGATCATTGGCTGATCAACAGAGCTTGATACACCAACAGTTACATACTTGAACTGCTTGATCTTCTGACCGAAGACATACTCCATCTGAACAGGAACGAATACGTGGAAGTTACCAACAACACCTGAGTTGTTCTTGTACTTGATCCAAACTTCGCCCTTCTGTACAGTGTAGTCCTTGTTGTCCTTCTTAACTGTCTGACCTACAGAAACAGCGTTGAAGTCAAGGTTCTGAACACGGCCTGTCTTGATACACTTAGCAGCGTATGCAGCGTTAGCTGAGTTGTTAAGGTCAATCTGCTTACCGAGAGTTACCTCCTGGTCACGCTCACCTGTACCAAGCTGAGCATCTGTGAGGAACTCACCGTCAACAACCTCGAATACTACCTGATAGTAAGCGAAGTCGAAGAGCTTCTTAGCAACCTCAGTACCCTTTGTGCTGTTAGTAGGATCGCCTGTGTAGTTACGCCAATCCTTAACAGTGAGAGCCTTTGTCAGCTCAACATACTGCCAATCGTTTGGTGCGTCAGGAACAACACCGTCAGATGGATCGAGGAAGTCGAGTGGACGGATGAAGCGAACGTTGAACCAAGGCTGATCGTAGATTACAGGAGCACAAGCGTCCTTAGAAACGATCTGGATGTAAGCTGTGAAGGTCTCAAGCTCAGCGAGCTCGTCATGGCCCTTATAGTTCAGGATATCATCAGCGTAAGAGTTCTGGTGATACTTGATAACACTCTGGATACCCTCTGCGTCCTCTGAGAGGCAAGCGAGCATTACAGGAGTGATAGCCTTACCATTAACCTTAACAATTTGAATCTCGTTGTTAGAGTGGTCAGCGTCAGAAGAAGCAAGCTTCAGAGTATACTTAGCACCTGTGTAACCTGTTACTTCCCACATACCGTCCTTAGCATCGAATGTAGCGTTGCCGAGAGACTTGCTTGGAAGAGTGAACTGGAACTCTGGAACGATATCGCTCTTAGCGAGGTCGTCGAAGTTCTTCTTGTCTGTGATAGCACCACTCAGCTTACCATCGAGGAAGTAGTCGTGGAGATCCTTTGTGAACTCGAAGTCCTCAAGAACGTCGTCGTTGTACCATGTAAGGTCTGTCATACCTGTTGATGGGATAGCTGTAGAACCCTCAGCAGCAACGTCGTCAATACAGTTAACGCCAAGCTCATGTGTATTGCCACCGCGAACACCAGGAGTACCAGGAGTTGGAACAGGAACGTTTACACGAACTTCCTTAGCGTCGTCAGAAGAAACTGCGTTAGTCTTAGAGTTGAGCTCATACCAGTAAGAGAGAACCTTAGCGCCACCGAGTGTACCCTTAGCGAAGTGATACTTGCCAGCAGGGATAGTCAGCTTAACCTGGATACCGTTACGTGTATCAGTTGTGTTCTTAACAACGTAGTAAACATATGTTACGATGTCCTCTGTATTAACATAAGAACCGTCGCCATTGTCCTTCAGCTTGCCAGCAGCATAGAGCTCGTTGAAGAGCTGGAAGTACTGATCCTTGCTGAAGTACCAGTAGATGATGTGAGTTGTTGGGTCTTCCTTACCACCCTCTGTGAAGTCGTGACGCTCACGAACCTCACCGTATGTCTTAGCTGTAGCAAGCTGGTTGCCGTTAGCATCGAACTGATAGAAGGTCTTGTATGTGATATTCTGAGTAGCATCGTTAACGATGATCTCCTGTGTACCCTGACCAGACTTGTAAGCCTCGTATGTTGCGTCGAATACATCCTTAGAAGAGCTTGTAACTTCCTCGAGCATCTGAACCTCGAACTCATGCCATGTGATAGCACCCATAGCCTCTGAGCAGTCAGCGTAGATGTCGCTTGTCTTGAACTCTGTTGACTTAGCCTTGTCAGTGATGAGGAGCTTCATGTAACCGAATGCAACTGTCTGACCAGCCTCATTCTTAACCTCGATACAGAGGATAGGCATACGACCGATAGCACCTACGTCAGCTGTCTTACCAGTGATTGTAGCACCTGTAGACTTCTCAACGCTGCGTGGGTAAGCCCATACAGTACCGTTCTCGTCAGTTACAAGCTCGATGTGAGCTGTCTCGTCAGTACCGTTAGTACCGAGTGTGTAGCTTACAGTGTGGATCTCATAGTGGAGACCGAGAGCAGCGAGGTCATCAGCAGAGAGCTCGTCGCAATCCTTAGGCATTACAGTAGCGTTACCGTCAGCCTTACCAGCAGTCCAAGAACCCTTGTGTGGATCGATAACAGCTGTATCCTGAACAGCCTCCTGAGGATCGATAGTGTTGATGTAGTGAGTTGTCAGGAGAGCAGAGATATTGATCTTGTCCTGATAGTAAACCTCGTGAGTAGCAGGAACGTTAGACTTAGCGAGGTAGTCGAAGCTGCGGTGGAGGTGGTTGTTGTCGCAGTAGTCACTGTCAACACGCTCTGTACCGTTCTCTACCTTAGCTGTGTACTGTGTGATCTGGTCCTTGTGAGTCTGAGCGCCGTTAGCGTCAACGAATGAGTTATCACCAACGAGGAGCTGGTAACCGTGCTTAGCGATTACGAGAGCGTAGTCAGAAGTGATAGTTGTATCCTTAGACTCAGTAACCTTCTGAGTGAGCTGGAGAGCCATGATAGTACCGATAGACTTGTCAAGAGCTGCGTCGATAGAAGCGATGTCAGCCTTGAAAGGAACAGTGATGATACCGTCGTTCTCCTGCTTCTGGTTCTTTACGAGCTCAGCGTATGTCTTGTAAACAGGCCATACGAGGTTCTTGTTACCGTCAGCAGCACGTGAGCTTTCCTCATAGCAAGCTGGGCTATTGATCTCTGACTGCCAAGAGTAGAAGTTGATGTTGGCGTTAGAGAGGTCAGCTGTTGTTGGATTGTAGTGGTAGTTAGCAATACCCATTGATGGGATAGAAACAGTACCATCTGCAAGATAGTAGTGGTATGCGTCGTTAGCCTTGTCAACAGGAGTTGTAACAGAGAAGATGCGAACACCCTCGATACCTCCGTAGTACATATCAGGACGGAGCACGAGGCTTGTAAGACGGCTGTTAACGAAGACAGTGAGGATGTCGATGTTAGCACTGTATGAGTCAACAGTGTTCTGAACGTCCTTCATGTCCTTCTTAAGCTGGTCGATGTCAGCCTGGAGAGCAGCATCCTTGTCGCTGAGCTCCTTAAGAGTCTTCTCGATGCTAGCAACCTCTTTGTCGTAAGTTGCCTGGTCAACCTTTGTGCCGAGGAGAGCTGTAACCTCTTCCTTGTAGTCCTCGAGAGCCTTCTTCTGAGCAGCGATGTTAGCGTGAGCAGCAGCGAGGCCTGTCTCAGGATCGCTAAGTGTTGACTCGAGAGCATTCAGACGTGAGTCGATACCGTCGATCTCAAGAGCGAGATCATTCATTGTGCCATCGTAGCCACCCTGAAGAGCAGCCTTGCAGTTGTCGATAGCCTTCTGCAGATCAGCTGCTGTCACGAGCTTAGCAACCTCAGTCTTGAGAGCCTCAAGATCTGTCTTGAGGGCGAAAGTTGCATGCGCAGTGTTTGCGTCAGCTTTAGCCTGGTCGAGAGCAGTCTGAAGGTTTGCAATTGTCTTCTGAAGGGCTGCCTGGTCACTCTTCAGAGAAGAGATGTCGCCGTCGTAGTCCTTACAAGAAGTGACTGTGCTTGTTGTGCCAAGCGCTAAGAGGCCCAACATGAAAGCACCTAAAAACTTTTTTCTCATAATGATAAAAACTTTAATTTATAAATTAAAAAAATTGATTTAATTTTCTAATTTTGATTACTTGCCGCCGAGAGGTCTGTGACCCTGCAGCGACGTTTATGCCCTTTGGTCATGCCTGTCATGGCATGCCGGACGGTGGGCTGTTGGTAAGTTGTTTGCTTTTCTGTCTTTCTGTTCTTCCTTTTTTAATTGGTTAAACTTCGTATTTCTTTTGATTCATCCTTGTCGTAAATGGAGAATGAAGAATTAAGAATGCAGAATGCCTTCCGGCTTGTTGCGTTCGCGGCATCAGTTCTGTTTCATCCTTTTCTATTCATTCTGTTGTTATCTCTTGTTTTAAGTGAATAGTGAAGCGCGTAATGTCTTCTGTCTTGTCAGGGCGTCAGTTTGTTCCTTCATTCTTCACTTTGTTCATGTATCGTCTTGGTGTCATCCCTGTTATCTGTCGGAAGACGTCGTAGAATGTCGACCGCGACCAGAAGTCGTATCTTCCTGCTATCATCTCAACCCTGAGACTTGACTGTCGTGACTGTTCGATGATGTGCTTTACACGGTATGTATTGACCATGCGGTTGTACGAGCACCCGTATCCCTGGTTTATGGCTTTCGACAGATAAACAGTATTCGTGCCGACAATCCTTGAGAGTTGCTCAAGTGAGAGGTCTGAGCGCAGATAGAGTTTGTCGGTCTCTATTGCTTCCTTTACCTTATTATATATATCGGTATACTTGTCTTGGGCCATACCACTACATGATTTGGATGCAAAATTAATGTTTTTTTCCTAAACATAATACGTTTTATTAAAGATTTCTGACTTTTGTGGGCTAAAAATTAAAGATATTGGACTTTTTTGCTGTTATTTGCTGAATATTTGTGAATAAAGACGCGTAACGTGACGTTTTGTTGTTGGCGAAAGGCGCCAGTTGTGGTGATGATGCGACAAGATAGCCGTCAGGCGCTGTATGGCTACTGGCAATGAGGGCAAGTGACGAGGGTAATGATATAAAGACTGAGTAATTACATAGTAAAGACTCAGTAATTGTAACGTAAAGACTCAGTAATTACACAGTAAAGACTGAGTAATTACACCATGATTTAGATTAAGCTATTGTCAGACAGGTAGCAGATGATGCCGTAAGATGTAGGAAAAGACATTGGATTAAGCGAGGTTATGGCAAAGGCAATAGAGCTTCTGAGGTTGTATAATTGAGTGGCAACTGAGGCAGGGATTTAAATCACAAATAAAATATTATAGGTGGGTGCTATTAATTCCCACCGATGATATGTTTAATGTATGGGCTAATATCGTTTTGACATCTTTCGGTTTCTTTTCGGTTCAAACTGCCAACTCTTTCAGTCGTTATGCCCG
>R03__coassemble_1472_pt1 | contig 10957 bp, 6 predicted proteins | sample R03__metabat2_low_PE_024 | metagenome-assembled genome bin R03 | reverse complement strand
CAAACATTAAAATAACCAATAAACGAAGAAAGAGGCAGCTGATTTCTTAATAAGAGACCACTGATTAAAGACTGTCAAAAGCCGATTTCAGAAGATACTTTTAACAATGGCATTAGTAAACGAATACTTCACACGCCTCTCGAACAACTATCTGTTCGCTGACATAGCTAAGAAAGTCAACGCCTTCAAGGTGTCACACCCTAAGCAGAAGGTTATAAGCCTCGGCATTGGCGACGTCACACAGCCTCTCTGCCCTGCCGTCATAAAGGCCATGCACAAGGCCGTCGATGAGATGGCCGTGAAGGCAAGCTTCCGTGGTTACGGCCCGGAACGCGGCTATGACTTCCTGCGTGAGGCTATCATAAAGAACGACTTCCTGCCTCGTGGCATACACCTCGACCCCTCGGAGATATTCGTAAACGACGGTGCCAAGAGTGATACGGGTAACATCGGAGACATCGTGCGCTGGGACAACAGCGTCTGCATAACTGATCCCGTATATCCCGTATATATCGACTCAAACGCCATGATAGGCCGTGCCGGTGTCTGTGAGGATGGCCGCTGGAGCAACATAACATACATGCCGGCAACAGCAGAGAACGACTTCTGCCCTGAGATACCTACTCATCGCGTTGACATGATATACCTCTGCTATCCGAACAACCCGACAGGAACGGTGCTCAAACGCGAGCAGCTGAAGCGATGGGTTGATTACGCACTGAAGAATGATGCCATCATCTTCTACGACGCGGCATACGAGGCTTACATTCAGGAAGAGGACATCCCTCACTCGATATACGAGATTCGCGGTGCTAAGAAATGCGCCATAGAGTTCCACTCTTACTCAAAGACTGCCGGATTCACAGGCGTGCGCTGCGGATACACCGTCATCCCGAAGGATGTCATGGCAACAACTCTCAGTGGCGAGAAGATAGAACTCAACCACCTGTGGGACCGCCGACAGTGTACGAAGTTCAACGGCACAAGCTACATCTCGCAGCGCGCTGCCGAAGCAATATACACACCGGAGGGTAAGGCGCAGGTAAAGGAGACAATCGACTACTACATGACTAATGCACGCATCATGCGCGAGCAGCTGCAGAAACTCGGCATGACGGTATATGGCGGTGTCAACGCCCCGTACCTGTGGGTCAAGACGCCTAACAACACCGAGTCATGGAGATTCTTCGAGCAGATGCTATACGGCGCCGGCGTCGTCTGCACACCAGGTGTGGGATTCGGACCGGCAGGCGAAGGATACATACGTCTCACCGCCTTCGGCGACCGCGACGACTGCATAGAGGCCATGAAGCGCATCTCGCAGTGGCTGCTCGGTGCTTAACGGCAGTTCAAGCAATACGTAACCGGACAGGCAACTGAGTTCAGTCGCGACAGTATTCCATACCCGACATCTACATAGGTTTTAGGACAACAACATATATAACAACACAAGCACTTCACACTCATTAATTAATTAAAGATCAAAAGGGAAATTAACTTATGAACAAAATGAAGAAATTAGGTGTTCTCGTCATCGGAATGATGGCACTCACCACAACGGCAAGTGCACAAGACAAAGTTGAAGCCGAAGTCTATGCTGACGTAGTTACAAAGTACTTCTGGCGTGGACAGGATCTCGGCGACGCTGCCGTACAGCCTTACCTCGGTCTCTCATACAAAGGACTCACACTGTCTGGATGGGGTTCATACGGACTCGTAAATCACGGCGAGGAAGAGATTGATCTCACTCTCTCATACAACCTCGGCGGCTTCAGTGTAGGTGTCATCGACTACTATTGCTTCGACAAGAAGGGCTATGATGACTGCAAGTACTTCGACTACCGCTCAGGCAAGACGAAGCACGTATTCGAAGCTAACATAGGTTATGACTTCGGACCCCTCTCAGTGCAGTGGTTCACTAACTTTGCCGGTGCCGATGGCGAGGATGTATATAACGGCGGCAAGCGCCCTTACTCATCATACGTAGAGCTGAACGCACCGTTCAACCTCGGTGGTTTGGAGTGGAATGCAACAGTAGGTGCCGTGCCTTACAAGACCGACTACTACAGCGACGCTAACGGCTTTGCTGTAACCAACGTGTCACTGAAGGCTACCAAGGACATCAAGGTTACTGACACATTCTCTATTCCGGTCTTTGCTGCGGTGAACACCAATCCTTCGACGCAGAAGGCATACTTCGTCTTCGGTTTCACGCTGAAACCATAAAGCGTATCAACAATACAATCACACAATATCATCATGATGGGGAGACAGTTCCCCATTAACAATCAAAAGAATCAAAACAATGGCAAACTTAAGATTCAAGGCAGTTGTTGCCGCATCCAAGAAGAAGCCTCTCGAGGTCGTCGCTCCTGTTGAGCGCCCTTCAGAGTATTACGGAAAGTACGTGTTCAACCGTGCTAAGATGTACAAGTATCTCCCATCAAAGGTTTACGAGCAGATGTGCGACGTCATCGATAACGGCGCTACATTCGACCGTTCTATCGCCGACGCTGTCGCTGCCGGCATGAAGCAGTGGGCTGAGGAGAACGGCGTGACACACTATACTCACTGGTTCCAGCCTCTTACCGAGGGTACTGCCGAGAAGCATGATGCTTTCATCGAGCACGACCACAAGGGTGGTATGATAGAAGAGTTTGAGGGTAAGCTGCTCATGCAGCAGGAGCCTGACGCTTCAAGCTTCCCATCAGGTGGCATACGCGCTACATTCGAGGCTCGCGGATACTCTGCATGGGATCCTACATCGCCTGTCTTCATCATCGACGACACACTATGTATCCCTACCATCTTCATCTCGTACACCGGTGAGGCTCTCGACTACAAGGCTCCAGTGCTGCGTGCTCTCTCTGCTGTCAACAAGGCTGCTACTGAGGTTTGCCACTATTTCTACCCTGATGTAAAGAAGGTTGTGTCGAACCTCGGATGGGAGCAGGAGTACTTCCTCGTTGACGAGGAGCTCTACAACGCTCGTCCTGACCTTATCATGACCGGCCGTACACTCATGGGACATGACTCGGCAAAGAACCAGCAGATGGACGACCACTACTTCGGAACAATTCCTGAGCGCGTCGCACAGTTCATGCGTGAGCTTGAGATAAAGGCTCTTGAGCTTGGCATCCCTTGCAAGACACGTCACAACGAGGTGGCTCCAAACCAGTTTGAGGTGGCTCCTATCTTCGAGGAGACTAACCTCGCCATCGACCATAACATGCTCCTCATGTCGCTCATGAAGCGCATAGCACGCAAGCACGGCTTCCGTTGCCTGCTCCATGAGAAGCCTTTCGACGGCATCAACGGTTCGGGTAAGCACAACAACTGGTCGCTCTCGACAGACACCGGCGTTCTCCTCCACGGCCCTGGCAAGACTCCGCTCGACAACATGCGCTTCGCCGTATTCGTTGTAGAGACACTGATGGGCGTATATAAGCATAACGGTCTGCTCAAGGCCAGCATCATGTCAGCAACAAATGCTCACCGTCTTGGCGCTAACGAGGCACCTCCTGCTATCGTCAGCTCATTCCTCGGCAAGCAGCTCTCTGACCTTCTTGACGCTCTTGAGAAGTCTGACTCAAAGGATGTCTTCAACCTCGCGGGCAAGCAGGCTATGAAGCTCGACATCCCTGTCATCCCTGAGCTGATGATTGATAACACCGATCGTAACCGTACTTCGCCATTCGCATTCACCGGCAACCGTTTCGAATTCCGTGCTGTAGGCTCAGAGGCTAACTGTGGTTCTGCCATGATCGTCCTCAACACCGCTGTCGCTGAGGCTCTCACAAGCTTCAAGGAGCGTGTTGACGCGCTCATCGAGGCTGGCGAGGAGAAGTTCGAGGCCATCGTCAAGGTGCTTCGCGAAGATATCGTAACATGTAAGCCTATCCACTTCGACGGAAACGGTTACAGCGACGAATGGGTTGCTGAAGCTGAGAAGCGTGGCCTTGATGTTGAGAAGTCTTGTCCACTTATCTTCGACCGCTACCTCGATCCAGCCTCTGTTAAGATGTTCGAGTCACAGGGCGTCATGAAGAAGTACGAGCTCGAGGCTCGTAACGAGGTGAAGTGGGAGACATACACCAAGAAGATACAGATTGAGGCACGCATCTTCGGCGACCTCTGCATGAACCACATTATCCCTACAGCTACGAAGTATCAGTCAGAGCTTGTAGAGAATGTTGAGAACATGTACAAGATCTTCGACAAGGAAGAAGTGGAGACTCTCACTAAGCGTAACAAGGGCATCATCAAGGAGATTGCCGAGCGCATTGAGAAGATTGAGGCCGGCGTGACACAGCTCGTTGACAACCGCAAGATTGCCAACAAGATTGAGTCGGAGCGCGAGAAGGCCATCGCATATCACGATACCGTTGAGCCACTCCTTGACTCTATCCGCTACGAGATAGACAAGCTTGAGCTTATCGTTAGCGACGAGCTCTGGACACTGCCTAAGTATCGCGAGATGCTCTTCATCCGTTAATGACGAAATGCTAATGACGAATTAATGATCATGAATTACTTGGTTTCCTGTGTCAGCTGTGATGTTGTGTCTGACATCTCTCAAGTTGCAATGGTAACTAAGTAATTCTTCCCTCGTAATTCGTAACTAAAATTGTAATTCGTCACTTAGAAAAAGATATTACAGAAAGAGATTGACAATCAATCTATTTCTTTTATTGGTTGTTTAAGTTTGCGGACGGTTGTACTTGTGAAAGTGCAACCGCCTTTTATTTTGTCTGTTAACAGCTGTTTGTATGTATAGTAAGAATGATGGCCTTGTCGTAAGAATGATGAGTGAAGGGCGGAATGGGGGACGGAATATAAAACAAAGTGAAGCATAAAGAGCCCACAAAGTGGGATAACGAGTGCTTTGCTTTTATTGTTTATAAACTGGTTCTACAGGATTTTGTGTGGACAGTATCCTATTTGTGATATTTCAAGTAAGGAAGTGAAATAGTAAGGAAGTGAAAAGTAAGAAGTTAAGCTTGCTGACATCAATCCGGCAGGACTTTTCACTTTTCACTTCCATACTCTTTCACTTCCTTACTAAAAAATAATAAGAACCTACTTCATATACACTACCCACATGCTTTCTTGTAGAACCTATATACTAACCACTAATGCCCTTGATCACTTTCCACCTTCTGCGTCTCCATGTTCAGATATGTCAACTATTATTTGTGTCTGCTGAATGTCTTGATGATGCTGATGCTCAAGAATATAACAGCCAACCAGCCCTATGCCTGGAAGAAAGATGTGACATTAGGACCGCAGCGGAAAGAGCCTATACGATGGAGTGAACAATATCTATCAGGAATGTCTCTACATACACAAGATATTTGCAATCCCTACATAACAGCGCTCCACAAGCAGCTGATAACGCACTAAGAATATACATGTGGTAACACAAAGACTTAGTAATTACAGCACAAAGACTCTGTAATTATACAATAAAGACTGAGTAATTGTATTGTAATTACTCAGTCTTTACTTTGTAAGACGTAACCTTTGAGGTGACTACTCTCTACTCTCTACCCTCTACGCTCTACTCTCTACCCTTTCCTCTCCTTACTCTCCTTTAACCGTAAACGCCTTGCCTGTCCAGTGGCGAGAGTGCCAGCGTCGCATGAGTATGATGCCGCGGATGTTCTCGTCCATGGCAAAGCCTATCCACATACCTATCAGCCCGAGGCCAAGTGGTATGCCAAGCAGCCATGCCACGCCAACGGCAACTGTCCATTGTACAGTCACGCCCACGACGACAGGATACACGACATCGCCTGTTGCACGCAGCGTGCTGCATGCGAAGATGTTCTTTACGCGTCCGATGTCCAGCATCCAGTCGATGACGAATATCCATGTTGCCATCCATACGATATTCTCATTCTCCGTCAGCAGCTGTATGAACCAGTGCCCACCGATAGCGAGCGGAGCCGCTACAATTAACGTCAGCGTCATTGCCATGCGCACGACATAGTTGCCGAGGATGTAAGCAGCACGGTAGCGCAGCTGTCCTACCATGTGTCCTACCATTATGGCACCGCCCTGAACGATGCTTGTGCTCATCAGTATGACAAACATTATGCATGTCGAGCAATACACCTTTGTCGTCAGTGAGTCGGTGCTTATCTTATTAATAAAATAGGTTATGACGAGCTGTGAGAGCGTGTATGACATTTCCTCGCTCATTGCCGGAATGCCAACCTTGAAGAGATTGCGCAGCTCCTGCCATGGGAACGGCCGGAAGTATGAGCCGTAGGCTTTCCATAACGACGTCGTCAGCGAGCTGCGTGGCCCGCGCCAGAGGTTCGGGAGGAAGCATAGCAGTATGAGCGTTGCTGCTATTCGGCTGCCCGCCGTTGCCCATGCGGCACCCTCCACGCCCATAGCGGGACACCCGAGGTGTCCGAAGATGAGTGCGTAGTTGCCTACGATGTTCAGTATGTTGACGGCAACGGTAGAGAGCATCGGCTTCACCGTTTTGCCCACAGAGCGCAGGGCGGCACTTATTGTCAGTGATATAGCCTGAAAGAATGATAGCAAGCCTGTTATCTTAAGGTATGTTATGCCGTCGGGCAACAAACCGTCGCGTAGGCCGAAGGCTGTCAGTATAGGGTTGGCAAAGATCCACAACGCCCCGCTGACAGCGACGGCAAGCAGTGTGTTTACCGTCAATGCGATGCCCAGAATCTGTATGAAGCGCTTCCGCAGACCTGCGCCGAAATACTGTGCGCACAGTATTGCCGCACCCATCGACACAAACTGATAGATGAGGAAGACAAACGACACTATCTGATTGTCCAGGCCTACGGCAGCCACAGCGTCGTCGCTGTATCGTGACAGCATGACAGTGTCTACCGCACCCAGCAGCATGACAAGTGCAATGTCAATGAATATAGGTCCTGTCAGACGGTATAGTTCTTTCTTGATGTTCATTCGTCGGTGTTAAACAGTTACTGCGTCATGCATCGTAATGAATGTGCAATGACGCTGCAAAGGTACACAATTATTTCCAAAAGGCAAAGAAATAGTGACCGGAATATCCGCATTTACCCTCTTGAATGATAGTTGTCAAGCAGAACAAGCGTACATATCATGAAAGAAGGCGTACAGTTTGTGAATTTCACGAATTGTACGCTTCCTTTTCACATGTTGCAACACATACATCGTGTATTTGCCGTACCTTTGCAGTGCATTTAAGAAAAAGCATAAGTTAGTTAGATTTTTAGTTAGTTATATTAGTTAGTTTATTTCAATCTTCGCGACAGCTGTGAAGCCTTTAGCGAGAGAGAAGCCCACATACAACATGAAGTGTCATGAGTATGTGGGCTTCTTCATTTTGTTGCATTAATATGAACGGATAAACCATAATATAAAGGTGCACATTATAGCAATGTTGCGGTAAAATGTTTGCGAATAATGTTTTCTTTACTGCAACGTTGTCATTTCCTTTCGTGTGTGAGCCTTTTGCCGTACCTTTGCATCGCATTCAAGAAAATATAGGCAAATTACAAATTAATCATATAAACAACATTACAAACAAACTATTATGAAAAAAACATCACTTATCGCAGTGGCAGCCCTTGCGGCCACTATGCTTAGCTGCAGCAATGACGATGATTTCGCCAGCAGCAATGTAAAAAACGAAACAGACGACAATGCTCCACTGGCCTTCACAGCACGATGCAGCAGCAATATCTCGTCGCGAGCAAACAATGTAGGCTATGATGAATGGAAAGAGGGCGATGAGGTCGTCATGGGCAACTGGGTGTACCGTGCCATATCGGGCGGTGAGACAGCTACCTTTGAACGTGTACGTCAGCTCGACGGCCCGGGCCTCTCCACGCCCACAAAGCCGTTTACAGGCTCGTTTACACCAATAAAGATGTACAAGAACGGCCGACTGTTCATCCCAACCAACTACTTTACAAACACAAGCAGTGTACCGCTATACCAGAAACGCTTGGGTACATTGGAGTGCCCGAAGGTCTATGACCCTAAACACAAATGGTATGACTATCTTGGCGGACTTGTCAACTTCCGCGTGTACCATGAGTTCAAAAACCGTGCCGGCCATACATCTTACGACTTTGACTCGCTGGAGGTACGCACCGACAAACGTATGAATGGTGAGTTCGTCATCCACGACCGCCTGCAGATGGAGTGGGTGAAGCCTGCCGAGAGCGTAGAGGATCGCAGAGTCGTGCTTAAGTTCCCGTACGGGAAACATCCTATTGCTCCAGGCACAGTACTTGAGTTCCCGCTTGCTGCCGGCAACTACAAATACATGTATGTCTTTGTACACGACGGCCCTGACACATACTGCATGGACATGGGCCGAACACACAACAAGACTAACGTCGCATGGAAGGAGTACAACTGGCATGCATACTATAACTTTACGGAGTACTCGCAGTTTGAAGGCGAGGAGAACACTGCAGAGGACGGCAAGGCTGGTTGGGTGATACTGTGGGACAACGGACCGCGTCTGGCAAAGCGTTACATCGGTGCTCCGAAGGAGACCGATACGGGCAAGTTTGTCTTCGTCGCTCCTATGGCACGCATCAGCGAGTGGGGCGACAAATGGCGAGTAGCCTCAAAGCCTGAACTCGAACCGCTGCTCGACGCAAAGGCAAAGGCTGAGAAGACTCCTGGACAGTGGGCTTCCAACGACAAGGTGATGTGCAAGAGTGCCGTCATGGATGGTAAGGACGTATGGGTCTTCCGTGGTGCCAAAGAACCGTTCTGCGGCTGCCAGCTCGTCGTCCCTGACCATGGTCTCATCGGAAAGACATACAAAAATATGGGCTTCGCACGCATGGTACTTAAGTAGGGATTTTGTGGGCCATATAATGAAAGAAGGCGTACAGTTTGTGAAATTCACAGATTGTACGCCTCCTTTTCACATGTTGCTCAACATACATCGTGTTTTTGCCGTACCTTTGCATTGCATTCAGGAAATGCAATGCGACCCTTGGCTGCACCTCGGCAATGAAAGCAAGCTTTCGCTACTCTTGGTTTGCACAAGCGTTGCAGTTCATTCAAGAAAAAAGCATAAGTTAGTTAGATTTTTAGTTAGTTATATTAGTTAGTTATATTAGTTAGTTTATTTCAATCTTCGCGACAGCTGTGAAGCCTTTAGCGAGAGAGAAGCCCACATACAACATGAAGTGTCATGAGTATGTGGGCTTCTTCGTTATGCTTGTCTGTGTTGTGAGTTATGACAAGTAAATTGTCCGAGATCGGACAAATAACGAAACCTTAGCCGTCGGCAATGTTGTTAATGTCAGCGCATCAGAAGTCGCGGCTGTCCTCATCGTCGCGGTTCTCAAAGTATTCGGCTATCTCACGCTCGGCAGAGTCGGAGAAGGCGTATGCCTCGTCGTGCTGGCTGACATCGAGACCGAGGCGCTCGCTCTTGATGCTTACACGCATTGGTATCATCTTGTTGGTGAGCCAGTAAAGACCAAAGCTCATGGCAAAGGTATATCCGCAGACCACTGCCACACCTATTATAGAATTGAAGAACTCCATGTAGCCGCCATGTATAAGTCCGGTGTATGAGAATACTCCCGTGAGTATTGTGGCGAAGATACCGCCCATGCCGTGCGTAGGGAATACATCGAGTGCATCGTCGAGTCCTGACTTCGACGTGCGATAGACAGCAAAGTTGCAGACGATGGTTGTCAGCACAGCGATGATGAAGCTTGAGCCTGTCGTCACGACATCGGCACACGGCGTGATGGCAACAAGTCCTACGACAGCACCTACGGCAGCTCCCATGCCTGATGGCTTGCGTCCGCGCAGGCAGTCAAGGAATATCCATGTCATCATGGCTGTCGCTCCGGCTGTGTTCGTGTTGAGGAAAGCCTTTATGGCGATGCCGTCGGCAGCAAGTCCTGAACCTCCGTTGAAGCCGAACCAACCTAACCACAGCAGTGCTGCACCGAGGATTACGAACGGCACGTTAGCAGGCAGGTGCTGTCCTGTCTTAGCGTTGGTGCGTCGTCCGAGGAACAATGCTCCTGCCAGTGCTGCCACGCCCGACGATGCATGTACTACGATGCCGCCTGCAAAGTCGTGTATGTTGAGCCACTGGTGCAGCAGTCCGTCGGGATGCCATGTCCAGTGAGCCAGCGGACAATATACGAAGATGCAGAACAACATCATGAACACCATGTAGGCCGAGAAGCGTACACGCTCAGCGAAGGAGCCTGTGATAAGCGACGGCGTAATAATTGCAAACTTCATCTGGAAGATGGCATAGAGCGCCAGCGGAATGCTTGACGTTATCTTTTCGTAAGGTTGTGCACCGACATTGTTGAACATGAAGAACTGCCGTGGGTCGCCGATAAGCCCGAGTCCGCCGAGATCATCACCGAACGAGAGGCTGAAGCCAACCACTACCCACATTATAGAGATGATGCCCATGGCTATGAACGACTGCAGAATGGTTGAGATGACATTCTTCTTGCCTACCATGCCACCGTAGAAGAATGACAGTCCCGGCGTCATCATCAGCACGAAGATAGTGGCGGTTATCATCCATGCCACATTGCTTGATGTGCAGTCGGCGGTCCCATGAAACTCCCAGAGCCCCGGTGTCTCTGGCATTGCTGCTCCTATCATGGCGATGACGAGCATCAGTGTCGATAGGATAATCCATCTTTTCTTTACTTTCATAATTCTTTACTGATTGTTGGTTTGTGTTTTTATTATCCTGAATAAAAGAGTGTTCTGATAAGTGATAGCCTTGTTACGCGCGAAGAATATGGTGCCGTCAACAGGACTGGTGATGCGACAGGTCTCGTGGCCTTCATAAGGATGCATGATGCGAGCCAGCGTATCGCCTTGCTTCACCTCCTGCCCTGGCTGACAATCGACAAGGAATAGTCCTGCATGTGGCGCCTGTATGTTGACAAGAGACGACTGGTCAATGATG
>R03__coassemble_1469_pt1 | contig 10981 bp, 10 predicted proteins | sample R03__metabat2_low_PE_024 | metagenome-assembled genome bin R03 | reverse complement strand
ACGAGAACAAGACATTGCAAAGATACAAATAAACTCCCAATTCTGCAAATTAATTTTCACTATTATTGCAAAAACAAGACTTTTTCTCTTGCTGCAGTCTTGTTCTCGCCGACAAAGATACGAAATTTTCAGTATTCGTATGAAACATTCCGCGTCAGTATTCTTTACAAAGGACTGCAAGCGCATGTAACGAGGTCGGCTGATGTAGCTTTTCGTCGGAATGTACCATAAAAACAAAGATTCCGACAAAAGAAATGCTAAAAAGTGGATTATTTTCATCGGAATGTTGCAAATTTATCGAGATTCCGACATGAGTTTGGATATTTTTTCGTAACTTTGCACCCATGAAACAACAGACTATAATAGGACGTAAGGCAGAGCTTGAGCTTCTGCAGAATGCTTACGACTCGCAGGAGTCGGAGCTTATTGTTGTCTATGGGCGGAGACGTGTTGGCAAGACATTCGTGGTGAACACGTTCTTCAATAATACCTATGAGTTTAAGTTGACAGGCGTCTATGACAAACCTACAGCAACACAACTGGAGCGTTTTGCCTCGGCGTTTGAGGACTACAGCGGGCATACTATAGAGACGCCCGAAAACTGGTTCAAGGCCTTTGACGTACTGAAGCGATACCTGCGGCAGCTGGAAGGCGTAGAGCGCAAGCGCATATTCATTGATGAGATGCCGTGGCTCGATAGCGACGGTTCTGACTTTGTGGCAGCCTTCAGCGACTTCTGGAATGGATGGGCATCGGCAGAAGGCGACATAATCCTTGTGGCATGCGGCTCGGCAACTTCGTGGATGACTGACAAACTGCTGGGTGATAAAGGCGGACTGTTCAACAGGGCTGCCACACGCATGTTCATGCTGCCGTTCACACTGAAGGAGACGGAGCAGTATCTGCAGTCGAAGGGCATAGAATGGTCGCGCTATGACATAGCTGAGTGCTACATGATAATGGGCGGCATACCATTCTACCTTAAGCAACTGTCTGCCCGCAGGACACTGGCAGGCAACATCGATAATATCTTCTTCAAGGAGAAGGGATTGCTATGGGATGAATTCACGCATCTGTATAACACACTGTTCAAGCAGCCAGAGAGTTACATCTCCGTTGTAGAGGCTCTGGCAACGAAGCGTATGGGACTGACACGCAACGAGATAATACGTGCAACGAAGAAGTCGGATAACGGAGAGATAGGCACCATCCTTGCCAATCTCGTGAACAATGGTTTCGTGCGCCCCTACTGCTATCATGGCAACAAGAAGAAGGATATGGTGTATCAGCTTGCCGACTTCTACACGCTGTTCTATTTCTCATTCATAAAAGACAACTATGCCCGCGATGCCCATTTCTGGGAGAACAGCATCGACTTGCCGTCGCGACGTGCTTGGGCAGGATACTCTTTTGAGCAGCTAAGCATGCATCATATTGAGGAGATACGTCGTGCTATAGGCATCAGCGGAGTGCTGTGCGAGGTATCGCAGTGGTTCAGCAAAGGCAATAAAGATGACGACCAGCAGAAGCAGACGCGTGGTGCGCAGATTGACATGCTCATCGACCGCCGCGACAACATCATCAATATCTGTGAGATAAAGTTTTCACAGTCGGAGTATGCCATCGACATCGACTACGATGCCAAGCTTCGCAACAAGATTGAGACCTTCCGCAGTGAGACAAAGACGAAGAAAGCCTTGCACCTGACCATGATAACAACCTACGGAGTGAAGGAAGGCAAGTACAGCAATCGTGTTCAGTCGCAGGTAACACTTGACGACCTTTTCGCGTAAGGAAAAACAGAACAACAATACAATATCTATAATGTAAAAGGGCTGCTTTTAGAATGTAAAAGCAGCCCTTTTAGCGTCTGTCAAATAAACCTGTGTCAAATAAACTGACGCACAAAAGTTGGGCGGCATCGGTTTGTGGTGTACCTTCGTACTCGTAAACCAATAAACCTGTAAGAGATATGGAAAAGGAAGAAGTATTGTTTGAGCCCTGTGAGGATGAAGAGTTCGAGGAGAACGCTGACTTCGATCCGAATATCGTCGAGATGACATCGGAGGAGACCGACGCTTGGATTCGTGAACGCAAGAAGCAGGAGAAGCGCGAGCATATTAAGGAAGTGCTGGTGCGAGTAGTGTTCAACACAATAGTTACAGCCGCTGTAGTGCTCCTGGCACTTTACTTCTGCAGCGGAGATTACTAATAACAATAAGTATAAACAATAAAAACCAAAGAATTATGGCAAACTATTATTCATCGACTTACATCCTGGAGGGCAAGAAGGAGACCCTCAAGAAGATTGCTGACGCTATCAACAACGTCAATGACTATCTTCAGGCCAACAAGCTCTACGAGCTCAGCATCAGTCGTATCCTTATTGAACTTGGTGTCATCACTGAGAAGGAGTCGGACGATGCCTTCGAGCATAACCATGGCAATGCCAAGGGCTTCGGACTCATGGGCAGTTGGAACAGACCAAGGTTCGAGAACATCAACGGACAGGATGTGCTGATCTTCTCTGAGAGTTACAAATGGGATGCTTGCTACGATGTGGAGCGTCTGGCTATGCTGCCACAGTTCAAGAAAGACATCACGGGAGTCTATTCCCGCTCGTTCCTCGAACTGTCAGACCACTTCTGCACCTCCGACCGCGAGGGCAAGTATTTCCCTGAGGAATATTCCGTCTTCATCTCCCTCATCGACAAGAACGGCGAGGAGCAGACACTCTGCGGCTACTACCTCCTCGACGACCTTATTGCAGAACTCAGAGATCTTGGCTTCGATATTCCCGATGATGCAGACATTAATCAGATAGAGCACATCTTGCATGACGGTGCTGAACCCGACGAGGATGGCCATTATGATGACGACGTCAAGACCGGCTTTGATGTAATCTTGGGTGCTGCGGGAGTCACTGAGCACACCGTCAAAGATTGGGAATCCTACCAATTTGGCCCGGGAGTGTCTTTCCTCGATTTTTAGTGAGATTTCTATCCAGCAGGAAACATTGTTTTCAAATTGTTGAAAGCTATATTTTTAATGGTATCACGTTGAGATGCAGGCATTTATCATGTGCTTGCATCTCTTTTTATGTCTGTTTTCAAAGGTGACGTTCAAACCCTTGAGAGCCAACTGAAGGAAAAAGTGAAATTTCGGGAAAGAAATTAGTACTTTTGTATTTGAAAATAAAAATAATGTATTAGTTTTATGAAAAAAAGAGGGAAGAAGTCCCCCGAAAAGAAGGAATTATTAACCATTAAAAATATAAAAGATTATGAGACAGTTTAAGGCAAACACCCGTTACATCGACCGCAATTCCAATTCAGTTGTTGATTACCTCCGCGAGGTAAGTCATTATCCTCTCGCCAGCGCCGAGGAGGAGATAGAGCTCTCAGAGCGCATCCGCCGTGGTGGCGTGGATGGCGAGCGTGCCTGCGAGCGCCTCGTTCAGGCCAACCTCCGCTTTGTCATCTCTGTGGCAAAGCAGTTCCAGCGTAACACCATGGAGCTGATGGACCTCATCTCTGAGGGCAACATGGGTCTCGTGAAGGCTGCACGCCTCTACGACGGCACGCTCGGCAACCGCTTCATCAGCTATGCCATATTCTGGATTCGCCAGAGCATCATGGCGAGCATGCAGAAGAACGACAGTGTCATCCGTCTGCCAAAGCATCAGCGCAAGAACCTCAGCATGTATCTCACCCTCGCAGAGAAGATGATGCAGACGGAGCAGCGTATGCCTACCGCCCAGGAGTTTGCTGAGTATGCCGGCATCGACGAGGATGTAGCCCTCGACATCATCCGTGCGTCAGCAAAGGTTGCATCCCTCGATATGCGCCTTGGCGACGAAGAGGACAGCACGACTATTGCCGATACTCTGAGCGGTGATTTCCGTGCAGATTATGACAGCGACTGCGAGTCACGTCATGAAGATATCATGTATTGCCTGGATAATGTCATCACTCCGCGCGAGAAGGATGTCATCATGCGCTATTTCGGCATCGGTCACCAGGCCCAGTCCACCGAAGAGATTGCCCGTGCCATAGGCCTCTCTCTGGAGCGCACACGCCAGCTGAAGGCCATTGCTGTAAAGAAGCTTGCTGCGTCAAAGGCAGGTCAGCAGCTGCGCACATATCTCGGCCGATGCGCATAACGTGCATCTGCCTTTGCTGTCATAAATAGCGATGCCGCCAGCATTCTCTTTCCGTTGAGATGCTGGCGGCAGTATTTGTGTTGGTATATCACTTGAAACCAATTACCGATTTGTTGCCCTTTGCACTTAGTGACTCCTTGTCGCAGTAACCGCAGATGTCTTCGAGCGTCGGAGTGCAGCCGGTGAGTATGGCATCGACAGCTTGCTTGCGGGCGATGTTCTCTATCTGTCCGCCGGAGAAAGAGTAGTTCTCTGCCAGTATCTCGGCATCCTTCTCGCTGATTCCCTTGAGCATTGAGCGCCACAGATTCTTCTTTGCCTCCATGTTTGGCTTCTCGAAACATACCTTATAGAGGAAACGACGCTCAAAGGCAGCGTCCATATTACCGGTGAGGTTTGTGGTGGCAATGAGTATTCCGTCGAGGTCCTCCATCTCTTGCAGGATTATGTTCTGGATGGTGTTGCTCATCTGATCAACTGAGTCGCGGATACTGTCAAGACGTTTGCTTATGATACCGTCGGCCTCGTTGAAGAGGAGTATCGGGGCGAGCGCACATTCCTTGCTGTAGTTACGGTAGCGTGTGAAGACGGCCTTGATGTTCTTCTCGCTCTCGCCGACAAACTTATCACGCAAGTCGGCAAGGTTTACCTGCAGTATGTCGCGCCCTGTTGCCTTGGCTATCTGCTTGACAGTCTCCGTCTTGCCCGTACCCGGTGCACCATAGAACAGGCAGGCGAAGCCTTTACGCATGCCATTCTCTTCCAGACGCTGGCGTATGCCGTCGAAGTTATCCTTCTGCAACAGACGTGTCAGCTTGGCGATGTCATTACCCTCCTTCTCATTATAGTACATCTCCTTCTCCTTGATGTCGGCTTGCTTCACCAAGCCCTTCGGTTCTATGCGGGCCCTCATGGTCTCGAGCTTTGCCTCCGGCACGAGCTTTTCCTTGGCCTCTGAGCTTATCTCATAATAGCGGTTGCTGATCAGTCCGTTCTCAAAACGCATGGTGATGAGGTTCTTATTGAAGAGTTCTCCTTCGCGCTTGCGGAGATCACGGAGATGGCATCGTTCGTCGGCCTCGTTGGTGGTGAGATGCTGTATGTCACCGATATCTGTATCTTCCACACCGTCGAGTTGTCTTACAAGGCATGCAAGCAGGATGTTGCGGTTGTATTCAGACAGTTTGAGCGAATTGAGTACCTTGATGAAGTGCATCTCCTTGTTGCCATCAATAAGCCGTTGCACCTCCTTACGCATATTCTCTGCCGACATGCGTCTGTTGATGGTTTTGTTTATCACCTTCAGCAGTTCGGAAAAGAGGTCTTCTTCGGAGAGGTTCTCTATGCTCGGACGCTCATAGACTTTGTCACTTGCGTATGCCATAAGGGCATCAGGATGCACCTCGTAATCATCTTCGCCATGGTCGCAAGGAATGCGGTTGACAAGACCGCGGAAGACAAGTTCCTGCAGCTCGTTGTCGTGAGCCACAAGCATCAGTCGGCGGCAGTTGAGATAATGTGCAAACTTCGCATAGTCAAGGATGTCGCCGGCATCGCACAGCATGGAGAGGAATATCACCTGCATCTCTGTGAGCGAGAGGCGTTCCATGAGATAGTTGGTGTACGGCTTGGCTTTCTGTAGTTTTTCCGGAGCGAGCTCTGACTTCTGAAGGTATGTCAGCAGCGTGTTCATCGCATCGAGAATGTTCTGCGGCTTCAGGCGTCGGCATACTCGCTTCGTGCCTGTTGGCTTGGGTGGGGCGGTTTCCTCTCCTCCATCGTGATAGGTGAAGAAATCTTCCATAGATTCTGTTGGTCGTGTATTCTTTCTTGCCATAATATATAAATGTATTGGTTTGACTCTGTCTGCGAAGTTACACCATTATATTATATGACAGTTGTATTGGGTGTATGATTTTCTTGACAACAGTTCTCACAACCAAACAACGAAACAACCAAACAACTAAACAACCAAACAACTAAACAACCAACTGTCAATGATACTGACGGCTTTGGTTTCCGTTATTATGATTTATTGCGTAACTTCGCACCAAGAGATACATACCTTTTAAAATATATTATACGATGAAGACTTTTGAAGAATATGCATCGCTTGGCTCCAAGCATGACATCATGGATGCTCTGCGTCTGCTCACGGAAGCATACTTACAGGAGTGTGGCATCAGCCTTGGCTACAGAACAGTTGCCTACTATGCCGCTGAGATATGGCACGAGAAACTGGCATGGGAAGACCTGCCGTTGTCGGAGCAGGCAAGGAAAGATGCGTTGTATGTGATGATGTCACAATACTCAAGTAGTTATGTGCCTGAGGAATACGACCAATATGATATCTGTGCAATGAATGACGAGGAACTCATGGAGTGCTGCAAGGAGATTATCAATGTCCATGAGTTCAGCGAACCGACACTTGAGGTGCTCTGCTACGGTATTCTCCAACATGGCAAACAGGAGTTCAATATAAGCCATATCTCTGCCGTGGCTGATGATGGCACGGAGTTGCAAGGACGGGTTGTCGATCAGAGTACTTATGCTACAAACATCATTATGGATGCTCCTTATAAAGATATAAAGGCATCGAAATATGAGCTCGTACGCGACCCTCGTCCTCTGCTCATTGAGGCATACAATGACTATAAACTGCTCAGAAGCAAGGAAGCGGAGACACGCGAGCTGTATGAGAAATACAAGGAGGAATACAGGAAACTTGGTCCGGAAGCAAAAAGGAGCAAGAAGAGACGACTGTTCAACCATGTCTTCGAACCATTAGTAAGCCTGACAGTGATGGCATTTCCAGAAGATCTGTTCCATGACTGGTACGGCATGGAATTCTACGATGACTTCTGCGGCAAAGACCCTTCGTGGTGCTGATGTCTGTTTTACTGACACTTTTCTTCACTGTTCAATGCTTCAATGGTGTATCTTCGCAGTACAATATAATAATTATTATATTAAGATTTGGTGATGCCGATTGTGACATCGCAACACTGCATCGCAATTCAAAACAAGATAAATGCAATTATGACAAAGTATCACCACCAGCCAGAGTATTTCAAGAGCCATCTCAAAATCACCGAGCGTCCACAACTTCAAACCATCCTTCAGGACAAGTTCCAGCATGGAAGCGATAAGCCTATTATGATATTCTGCCTCCCTGGGTCATTCAATGCCATGGAGGTAGTGAAGCACACCGCCCGAAACCTACATGGCGCGAGAGGGTATGAGTTGATTACACCTCAGCAGGACCTGACATATATGGACAAATGGCCAGTGAGAGCTATGGTCATGCATCACAACATTACCATGATGAGACAGCCGAACTGCGATGACCTATGCTACGCCATCGATGTGAAGAAGAAAACAGGAAAGCTTGTTATCGTGGTAATAGATGTTTTCTCTTTTGATGTCGCTGATGCCATCAATGAACGTTGGAAAAGTGATTTTGAGACCTACGCTTACCACTGGACCCGCTAAGGACTCGTGGCATGGGCAAACGAGATGCATCTGAACAAAGACCTCATTGAGGTGATGAAGACCATAACGCCCGATCCAACCGTATCATCGGAAGCAACGAAGGTGTTCTGTATGAGCACATGGAAACAACTGTCCAGATGGATGAACGACGAGGATCGAGGTACGCCGGATGCCATCGAAGCGCTCTGCAAGGAATGCCGCGAATGCCAGCGCCATGCAATACCAATACCTGACGAGTTCCCGTTGTTAGCTTTTGAACGCATACTCGGGAGTTGGAGGAAAGTGTGCAAAGATGAACAGAATAACATCGTGAATCTTGAAGATAAGGGCGTTGAAGAATTGTGATTGATAGAATTTCGCGCTCCTGTATTTTTGGTGGGAAGTCTTAGACATGGTTTCTTTTTCGGTTGGTACATTCACTTTTGTATCATTTCGCCTTATGCTATTGTCTAAAACTTCCCATCCAACATATTTACGAGTTCAATTTTCTTGTCCATCATGACCTTGGCGTAAATCTGTGTGGTAGCAGTGTTCTTGTGGCCGAGGAGTTTGCTGACGGCTTTCAAGTCCCCGGAGGCAGACAAGGTCAAAGTAGCGAAGGTGTGGCGACTGGTGTGGAAGCTGACATTCTTCGTGATGCCGGCTTTCTTTGCTATCCATTTACAGCTGGTGTGGATGGCGGTGCGGGTTGGGAGATGGAAGACTTTGTCGGACGGTTGGGCATCGGCAGGCTTCTCTCCGAGATACTTCAATGCCATCTTGCCGAGGGGAATGGCGATGAGTTCCTCTGTCTTTTCCATAACGGTCATGACATATTTCACATCACCTTGCTGCAGAATCTTTGCCCATGTCAGTTGCTCTATGTCGCTGAGTCGCAAGCCTGTAAAGCTGGCAAAGCCAAAGGCTCGTTGCGTTTCCTTGCCGTCGGTCTCTACGGCGAGGAAACGTTTCAGTTCTTCCATGGTAAGATATTCGCGCTCAACTATTGTCTGATGGATGAGTTGGTCATCGTTCAAGGCATAGAAGGGATTGGACTTCAATACTCCTTCGCGAACACCTCTATTGATGATTGCAGACAACTTCGTCTGATATTGGTGCAGCGAATTGTCGCTCATCTTGTGCTTGCCGTTGTGCTTGTAACGCTGATTCTTATAGTTGTTCTGCATCCATGTGACAAATCCACGGGCGAACTCTCGGTTTACTTCCTTCAAAGAAAGCTTCGGACGCTTGATATTGTTGAGATATTCCTTCACCATATCTGCAACATGCTGATACATCCATGTGGTCGTGTCCGACACCTGGCGCTCGTTGTTGAGTTCAAGGAACATGTCAAGCCACTCAGCAAGGGTTCGTATCTTACGGAATCGCTCGGGGATGTTTGCAACATTCTTGTTCTTCTTTGCAATCTCTTTGGCTACCTGCTCTGGATGCAAAAGAAACTTTGAACGAATCTCTCTTGCCTTCTTCATCGTACCGGCATTGATGCGCTTGGCAGTATTGTCAACCTCCGGAATAAGGTAGAGGTCAAGATATAGGTTCTTGCGCTCGCCCTTGTCGTAGATATCAAGGTAGAGTGTCTTGTTGCCGCTTTCAAGTTTGCGTTCACGTAGTGTTATGGTCATGTTCTTCCTCCCTTATCTGTTAGCTGGTTTGTTGTCCCGTTAGTTGTCCCCACCAAACATGTTGTCAAGGAGATTTACGGTCTCGATCTTCTTCTTATCTATAATCTTTGCGTAAATCTCCGTAGTATGCACATTAGCATGGCCAAGAAGCTTACTCGTAGTGTATAAGTCACCTCCGAGGGTAAGCATGAGAGTAGCAAAGGTATGGCGAGAACTGTGATATGTAATCTTCTTTGTGATTCCCGCAGCAGCCATCCAGTTCTTGACCGATTTGTTGCGAGTATTCCTGCTCTTTGGTAGGTCATAGAATACCAGAGGATTATCCGTTTTCTCTGGCATCCACTTCAAGGCTTCCTTAGACAAAGGCACTGTGACATACTCGTCTGTCTTCTCCATCTTTGTGCGGACATACTGCGTCCTACCATCAGCAGAAGTTTTGATGTCATCCCACGTCAGCTTTATGATGTCGCTGATACGAAGACCGGTAAAGCACGAGAACAGGAATGCCTGTTTCATACTGTAGTGGTCGATAGGTGTATCCATAAGTATGCGCAGTTCGTCCATCGTAAGGAACTCGCGCTCCTCATCCTTCTTCGCTACCTTCTCCTTTGCCTCAAGCATAGCAAAGGGATTAGCATCAATGATGCCATCACGCACAGCCTTGTTCATCGCAGCACTTATTGTTGCAATATAGTTATGCACTGTGCTCTGGTGCAGAGACTGATCGTCCTTCTTGTGAGTAGCATCACTCTTGGCATCAAGCAGAAACTTTGTGAATGCACGACAGAAATCCTTATCCACCTCCACGACGGTAATATCCGGACGGAAGGTCTCCTTCAGGAACTTCGTCATCCACTTGTGCGCCTTCTGTCTGTTAATGAAAGCACTCTTGGAGAGGGTGATATCCTCATTGTCATACTTCGTCAGCCAGTCTTCGAGCGTCATGCCTGACATGCGGATAGTCTCAAAGTCCAGCACGTCATGTTTCTGAAGTGACATGATACGCTGTGCCTGCATACGCTTGGCAATCTCCATCGTACGTTTGTTGGCATTGCGGTCAGCCTGTGTCTTCTCTGGTACAAGGTACAGCTTCAGATACTCCGTCTTCCTTATACCTTTATAATAAATGTCGAGGTACAGGCTCTGTACTCCGTCATTTCTCTCACGCTGACGAAGTTTTACTGGCTCCTTTAACTTTGGCGCTTTAGCTGGTCTTCCCATGATATGTCCTCCTATCTTATTTTGAAAATCTTACGAATTACTTTTCCAATTATATTTTCTCCGTCCGGCTATTTGGAAACTGCACAACGCAGCACCCACCGAAAGATGATGCAAAGATACAAATAATTTTCCATTCGCGCAACAAAACCGCAACAAAATATTGTTAAAAATACTCCTCTGCAACAAAAACACGAAAGAGATTTCAAAAGAACTTTTCCAAAATATAACATATTGATATTTAATTCACTAACTTACTTTTATTACTCCTTTATTTCGCAATGCTTTGATATGCTTTTGTTGCGTAATAAGCACTTGATTGCAACTCATCGCAGCTGCCCAGGCACTGCCTTTGTTCTTCGGTATCAGCTAGTTACGGGCATCAGGCACCTAAGAAAAGCCGAAGCCTGACAAGGGTGTCTGCTGCTTAACAGCTACGCAAAAAGCCAAATTTTACTCGAAATATCGCCAATTCAAAACTCACTCA
>R03__coassemble_1441_pt1 | contig 11124 bp, 5 predicted proteins | sample R03__metabat2_low_PE_024 | metagenome-assembled genome bin R03 | reverse complement strand
AAAACTTATCACTTCTATACTTAATACTTCTTTACTTGAAAGCTAATTATACTACCCACAGTCTTTCTTGTTGAATCTTTTTTCTTAATGTGGGTTCTGCTAATTATCAACAGAACTCTTACGCAGTTTAAGTGCTCGTAAACTCTTTTGTTATCAAGAATTAAAGGATTAAATAATCTTACTTATTGAATTGCCAAGAAGAATTAGAAATTTGGAATAAGATCTCATCTGAGATTTCATTTCTTTCCAACGCTTCTAATTCATTAGCATCGGGCTTATATAATTCTATAATTCTTGACAAGAGACAGCTTGCGAAGGTTCTGTTGTTAACTCCCTGAATCAGAATGAATGATTCAGGTTATATTTGTATTCCAAGTGCAGCGAGCTGAGCTTTGTACTCGGCCTTCATCGTCTTTGTCGGCTTGCCAAGCGAGCGATGGTCAGGATTGACAAGATCCTTGAACATGCCAACGCTTGCCGCAGGGATGATGTCGGCACACAGCACGCATTCGGCAATGCCCTCGTTGAAGACGCGACTACCATAGTCTGCCAGCTTGCATTCCTCAATATCGCCTAATGTGTCAATACGTATCATCTCTCGTCGCTGCTTGTTTTCCTCCTTCGTCACGAGCATGACGGCATCTTCGGCGCTTGCAATCGTTGCGAAGACAACACTTTGCTCGGCATAACGTGTGTACAGACTGCTGTCCTGGAAGTCAAGTATTTCGCTGAGCGGAATACGTGCAATGTGTCCGTCGGCATATACGATGACGAGATGACTGTCACGGTCTTCATCATATACGGCAAGCGTTGTGACGTCATCGCGCCAGTTATAGTCGGTCATCATGCAGAACTTGTTGTACTCAGGGAACTGCAGGAACGCTATTGCAGGGCGGTACTCATCGATGCCGTTGTCGTAAAGGCAGTTCTTACGTACATTGCCTAATGGAATGAATAATGTTGATTCCTGTGGCTGGACTGGTGATGTTGTAGGATAGTCTGTATGTGTTGACGGCTCTTTCCCTGTCTCCTGACCGTTGCCTGAGTCCTGTGTGTTGTCCTGTTCCAGTTCGTTGCCAGCGATGTCCTCGGCAGTGTTATTAGCTTCGTCAGGTGTTACAGCCGTCTGCTGTGCTGCCTGATGTGACGGCAGTGGTGTTCTGCTGTCGGCATTGTAGATGTCAAACTCCTGCTGTGTCATAGGACGCTTTGTGCTGCCTATGCGCACATACCAGTATCCGGCATAGTGTACACCCTGTGGATATGGGCGTACGGTGACGATACATACCGGCTTCTCGTTGGTCGCGTCGAAGTTGACATCAACGTATGTAGCAACAAGTTTACCCCATGCCCTGACGACATTGTCGGTTATGCAGCGCTGGTACTTATCCTTATCCTCTGCAAATTCCGGATATTCGAGGTCTGGCTTCAGACCGACACCCATACCGCTGTCGTTGACACCGATATAAAGTGTTCCGCCGTCAGTGTTCAGGAACGAGCATATAACGCGCAGAATCTCCTTCATCTGTTCCTGATGGTTCGGCTTGACGGTGTTCTTGTCGGCAACATAAACGATGCTCGTCTTGTACTCCGTCGTCTTGTCTTCGATGCCGCTGCCATACATACGCAGACCTGTCTCGTGTCCACGCAGACGCAGTGTTGTCTTGATTCGGTTGTGTATATCCACAGCCTGACTGTCCATGTTGTTAGCCTTGACGAAGTTGTATGACAGCACAAGCTCTGCCAGTTCGCGTATCGTCTCGTCTTTATCGGCAGCGAGAGCCCATAGGTCGGTATTGTGTTCAGGCTTGCCAATGAAGCTTACTGTCTGCAACTGCTTGAAGCGGTCGTGCAGAATAGGATTGCCTGAGAAGAGGTCGCTGTTAGCTGTTGACAGCTCGTTCATGCCGTTTTCATCGACACGGTCATTGACAGCGAAGTCATGAAGCATGAGGATGATGTCCATGCGGCCCTTGTAGTAGCTTGCCTGGCTATCCCATCCAATCATAAGGCTTAGTATTCGAGCAAATGCGAGGTAGTTGTATGACTTGATATACTCGTTGTCAATGATGGCTACACGGTCAATAATGTATATCAGTTCGCGGACGGTTGTGATGTCCATGATATTGTCGGCATCCATGATGTCCTTGTCCTCTACGTCGCGGTTCATGTCCTCAACCTCGCCTACGGCATACTGTGTCATCAGGAAGTGGAAGCAGTCCTCAAGGTCGAAGTTATCGACCGTGCGGTCAATGATGCGTGCCTCGATGTGGAAAGTGCCAGGGGCACGGCCTACGAAGCGTGCCAGAACGATGTCGTTGCGCTCCAGACCGTCGATGTTCTCCAATCCGCCGAGGCTTACGCTGATGCCTTCGGTGGTTACGCCAGGCAGATATCCGCTGTTGCGGGTCTGTCGTGCTCCGAGCGAACATACTATGTCTTCCTCGTCATCGTAGAATGTCTCGGCCCACTCCTTCAGTCGTTCAGCCATCGAGAATACATGCATATCGTCATCGTTATCGATGATGACAGCTTCGAAGATGAGGCGCTTGCCGGCGTCAGAGAGGAAGTGTCGGACGCTGATGGCTGCTGTGTATCCTACTATCTGCGACAGCATGATGTAACCTTCGCCGCCTATCTCGTCCTCTATGCGGCAGTAGAACTTGTTTGAGTCGTTGGTGTCCTGACGCACAATTGATATGTTAACCGTATCGGTTACCTTATGGCGCTTCTTCTTGTTCTTGGTGTTGGCGGTGTTCTGTGATGACATGTCGAACATCTCCGACTCTATGTCGTGCCACAGCTGTTTGTATTTGAAGATGTCCTTCACACCGATGAAGCGTGATGAAGCCGGCCGTTGTGGCAGGAATACCTGCATGCCTTGCCACAGATTGAGTTCTGCGGGCAGTACGGGGTCAGCCTTCTTGCTGTTGGTGATGTGCTTTAATGCGATGCCTTCGCCAGAGACGGTGAGGCAGACATGGTTGCTTGTGTATGTGTTGACAGAGCTTATGCCGACGTTACTGCGACGTGCCGTGTCAGCGATGAAGAACGGGAAGTTAGGCTTGCCCGTTACGGTAAGGTTGTATTTTGGCAGATCGATGTTCTCGCCGAGCAGGTTGTTCAGCGCGAGGGTTATAATCTCGAGGGCATTCGCTGTGCGTGCATACGACGTCACGGTGCATATACGGCTGCTTGCAAGGTGGTATGTCTCGTCGTCACTGTTCTGTTGTCCGTTTATCAGCAGCAGTTGTATGGCCAGGGCCTCAATGGTCTTTGCCACCATGTCGGCATTGTCCTTTGTGCGGTCAATGCGTCCCTCGTTGTCAAGGATGTACTGCTCAAGAATCTTTATGAGTCCTGTGCGGAACGGCTCCTGCAGCCAGCGGTTCAGGTCGCGGCTACGTATGATGTCAAACAGCTCAGGCATCTTGGCGTACATCAGGTCAGGACTGAGCTGGAAGATTGACGAAAGAATGTTGAAGTGCTTACGTGGATGATATACGAATCCCGACTGTCTGAGCTTGTCAAGGAATCCGGTGACATAGTACTGCGCATTTATCTGCGCGTCAGGGTCGTTGTCGTTTGATATGTAACGCTGTGCCTTTATGTAGTAGCTCAGGTTCTCGATGATGGTTGTGAAGCGTGTTTGGTAGAGCTCACGCTCGCCAGGTGTGCATCGGTCGAGGAATGTTGAGTACTCAAGGATGTTCTCGCAGTCCTGTCGGATGTCCATCAGATTACCGCCTGTGGCAATCTGACGGCCTATCATCTGCCGGCACTGGCGTGCGAATGGTATGCTTGTCTCGTCAGAGAACATTATGCGCATGAACTCGCGTGTGTTCCATTTCACGTTCTCGGCAACGAGATATTCGTTCATCACGTCTTCTGTTATCCTGGCGTTTTTCTTTACGATGATGTCGGTCAGGTCAACCAGTTCTACCTGTGGATGTTTTTCCTTGAACGAGAGAATCTTACAGTTTATTATCTGTCCCTTTGACAGACGCAGGTTTGCCGTGTCCTTGAGGTACGCTCGTATGCCGCGTTCTTCATCGATAAGTTCACAGTAGTCGTTAAATACATTTCTGATTTTGAAGGGGTAGCTTTCGCCGATGTTGTAGTTTGTTTCCATTGTTTGAGGTTTGTTACGGTGTGAATCAAAAGATTGCACCTTAATTTTTGCATTACAGGTGGGTTCTATTAATTCGCTTTGTCAGATTTTGTGGTTATTTTCGAGGTCAAAGTGTTAACTTCTTGAAGGAGTTATGCGGGCATAACGACTGAAAGAGTTGACTCTTTGAACCGAAAAGAAACCAAAAGATGGCAAAACGTCAGGTCCCACAATTGAGTTAAATGTTACGGTGGGAATTAATAGAACCCACCTTCAGAATATTCGTTGCAAAGTTACACAAAATAATTCATATAAGTGCAGTCTTATACCTATATTTTTATATACATTAAGGAAAAACACCGGCAACTTCATTGTATGATGTCGCCGGTGTCATTCTTGAATTCGGATATTGATAATTAATTATGTGAGATATGATAGTCTCAATGTTTGTTATTTGTAGTGTTGCTAATGTTTCATAAGCACTTGTTGTTTTGTTGATAACTATGTTTGTCTAACGTTTGTTGTCCGCGTTGGTTAGCAGTGTGCTACGATGAAGCGGAATACTGATGGGAATTTGAGCATTTTCATAATTGTAGTTGTTTTTGAGGTTTGTAAATGTTGATTGTTTTATGATTAGGCATCCGTGTTTTAGCAGTGTGCTGCAACGAAACGGAAGATAGCTGGAAATCTGAGCAGTGTCATGATTGTTTTAGTTTTATGAGGTTTATTGATGTTGTTGTTTAATTCGTTTGTCTTATTGACTGTGCAGGGTTGATGCTTGGTGAGAGCAGTGAAAGTTTACTTTCATTGTTGAGCTGATGCTCAAGCTCGCCGGCATTTCCTGAATGCGATGGCAAAGGTACGGCGATTTTCGGTATGTTGTGGTGCAATACGTGAAAAGAAAGCGGACAATCTGTGAAGTTCACAAATTGTCCGCTTTATTCATTTTTTGTCAGTGATTTCCTGATACTGACGATGGCGTTCTGGTGTCGTAAGATGCCGTTCTGCTACATCGCAAGCTGATAGATCTCGCGTGAGATGTCGGGTGTCAGAGTGTAGTAGAATCCGAACGACTCGCCCTTATCTTCATGAAGCTTGCGTACGAGTAACTCGATGTCCGGCTCTGGTATGCCAAGCTCCGGCAGTGTGACCGGCAAGCGTAGTGTGTATTTGAAGAAACTGCGCAGACGTGACACGCCCTGCATGGCCACACGCTGCTTCTCGTCGGCAGACATGAAGCGTATCTCAGGTGTCGTAGCGTTGACACCGAGGACGCGGATGGCGAGCTGTGCCACCTTGTCAGGATGGTGCTGCGCCATGTATGTCAGGAATGCCGGGAACATCACAGCCAGTCCTGCGCCGTGTGTGACGTTGTAAACAGCCGACAGTTCGTGCTCCATCTGATGACACGACCAGTCTTCCTCGCGTCCGCACGAGCACGTATCGTTATGTGCCACCATTCCGCTGTTGGCGCGTGCACCGTAGTCGCACGGCTCTTTCATGACACGGCCGGCAGCGTCCATGATAGCTAACAGCGTTCCCTCGCAGAGACGGTCGCCTATCATGACGTCGTCGGTGTTCGACAGATAGCGTTCAAGTATGTGCGCCATCATATCGCAGATGCCCGATGCCGTCTGGTAGGGTGGGAGGGTGTATGTCAGTTCTGGGTTCATTATTGAGAAGCGCGGGCGCAGCAACGTCTTGGCCTTTATGCCGAGCTTCTGTTTCGTTTCAAGGCGTGTGATGACAGCATTGCCCGACCCTTCTGAGCCGGCAGCCGGAATGGTCAGTACCACAGCGACAGGCAGCGCTGCCTTTATGACGGCCCGTTGAGCAAAGAAGTCCCAGAAATCGCCATCGTATGGCACTCCGGCACATATTGTCTTTGCTGTGTCAATGACAGAACCTCCACCCACAGCAAGAACGAAGTCAACATTCTCCTTGCGGGCAAGCTCGATGCCTTCATATACCTTCGGGTCGGTAGGGTTTGGCTGTACGCCACCCAGTTCAGCTGTCGCAAGACCTTCGGCCTTTAGCGATGCGAGGACACGATCCAGGAGTCCACTCTTACGTGCTGACTGTCCTCCGTAAACGACGAGTACTTTTGTTGCGCCATACTGCCGGCAGAGCTTTCCTGCCTGCTGTTCTGTGTCCTTGCCGAAGACAAACTCGGTAGGGCTGTAGAATGTGAAGTTGTCCATTGTGTGTTGTTGATGTTCTGGTTATGTAAATAAAAGCTGAAGTTTCACTTCGTAGTTTTTTCTTGATGATACAAGCGATAACGGAAAGAGCGTGACATCATGCAGAGTGGCTATCTCTTCTTCACCGGCTCGCACGACAATCCGACACCAAGCTTCTTGAAGATGGTGCGGTCAACCTCCGAGAGCATGACTGTGGTGTGAACCTGACAGCCTCGCAGGTTAGGCAGCTGCTCGAGGGCACGGCGGCAGTTGTCGTCGGTGTCGCTGAGGACACTGAGTGCTACGAGCACCTCATCAGTGTGCAGACGTGGGTTGCGTCCTCCGAGATACTCCACCTTAGTCTTCTGTATCGGTGTTATCATCGACTGCGGAATGAGTTTGACATCATGATCAATGCCTGCAAGATGCTTTGTGGCGTTAAGCAGCAGCGCTGCGCTGCATCCGAGCAGCTCTGACGAGTTGGCACAGATAACGGTGCCGTCGCTAAGCTCTATTGCTGCCGACGTGTGTCCGCTGGCGGCTTTGCGCTCCTTTGCTGCTATGGTGCACGGACGGCTGTCTGTCGTGATGCCTGCCTGGTTAAAGAGCAACTGTATCTTGCTTATCTCGCCTTGGTTGCTCGCACCTTCCGCACGCTTGTTGGTGGCCTCGTAATAACGGCGAACAATCTCTTGTTTTGATGCTTCGCGGCACACCTCGTCGTCGCAGATACAGTAGCCCACCATGTTGACGCCCATGTCTGTCGGCGATTTGTAGGGGTTCTTGCCGTAGATACCCTCAAAGAGTGCGTCGAGGACAGGATAGATTTCGATGTCGCGGTTGTAGTTGATGGCCACTTTCCCGTAGGCGTCATAATGGAACGGATCTATCATGTTGACGTCGTTAAGGTCGGCCGTGGCTGCCTCGTAGGCTATGTTGACAGGATGCTTCAATGGCAGATTCCATACAGGGAAGGTCTCAAACTTGGCGTAGCCGGCATGTACGCCGCGCTTGTTCTCGTTGTACAGCTGCGAGAGACATACTGCCATCTTGCCCGATCCAGGACCTGGCGCTGTTACGATGACGAGAGGTCGCTCTGTCTCGACATAGTCGTTCTTGCCGAAGCCGTCGTCGGAGGCTATCAGCTTGACGTTGTGTGGATATCCGTCGATGAGATAGTGGAAGTATGACTTTATGCCGATGTTGGCAAGACGCTTGCTGAATGCCTCTGCCGACGGCTGTCCGTTGTAGTGTGTGATGACAACGCTGCCGACGTAGAACCCACGGCCTATGAACTCGCTGCGCAGGCGCAGCACGTCCTCGTCGTAGGTTATGCCGAGGTCGGCACGTACCTTGTTCTTTTCGATGTCCTCAGCACTTATGACGATGACAATCTCGATGCTGTCGGCCAGTGTGCTGAACATGCGCAGCTTCGAGTCGGGCTTGAAGCCTGGCAGCACACGGCTGGCGTGGTGGTCGTCAAAGAGTTTGCCTCCTAACTCGAGGTACAGCTTGCCGTCGAACTTAGAGATGCGTTCGCGGATGTGTTCTGATTGGATGCGGTTATACTTCTCGCTGTCAAATCCTATCTTCATTGTTTCGTCGTTTGGTTGTTTAGTTGTTTGGTTGTTTTGTTACGGGTGGTTTATCAGAGTGGCTTGTGCCTGTTCCTGAAAATTCTGTGCAAAGTTAATAAAAAACTACGAATTATATTAATTTCTGCACAATTATTTTGCAAAATAAAATAAAAGTGGTAATTTTGCATGGTGTTTGTTCGGTTTATTGTTTGTCCGATATCGGACAATTACTCTATAAACCTGACGACCGTAAAACCGCAAAACCACATAACTAAACATCAATATGGCAAAGACAATAACTAACGGTAGCATAAGCATCACCGTTGAAGACCATGGCGCAGAGCTGAGCAGCATACGCCGTGGAAGCAGAGAGTATCTGTGGGGAGCATACCCCGAGTTCTGGAAGCGTCACTCGCCTGTGCTGTTCCCTATTGTGGGCAGCGTCTGGAACGGTGAGTACCGCTCTGCCGGCAACGTTTATAAGATGGGCCAGCATGGCTTCGCCCGCGACATGGACTTTAAGCTTGTCGTTGACGAGAAAGACTATGTTGAGTATGAGCTGGCATCGAGCGACGAGACGCTTGCCCGCTACCCGTATCCTTTCATCCTGCGCATAGGCTACCGTCTGCATGCCGACACCATTGACGTAGTGTGGAAAGTGACCAACCCTGCCGACCGTGAGATGGTGTTCCAGATAGGAGCACACCCTGCATTCTACTGGCCGATGCTTACCGATGATGTCATCAGCGGTGGAGTAGGGGAGATGAACAAAGCCCTTGCCGAGACGTCTGCAAGGGGCTACTTCAAGTTTGCTGACGGCACAGAGAGCATCGAGCGCACGCTGATAACCGAAGGTGGATGTGTCGATGTAAACAAGAAACAGACGGTGCAGCTTCAGGATGGCTACCTGAAACTTGACGGAGACGTCTTCGCTCACGATGCTCTCATCCTTGAAAATGGTCAGGTTCAGGAGGTTACGCTATGCGACGACGACAAACGCCCGTATCTCACACTACGCTGGGACGCTCCGCTTGTGGGCCTGTGGTCACCTCCCGGAAAGAATGCTCCGTTCGTGTGCATCGAGCCATGGTATGGCCGTGCCGACCGTGTCAACTACGACGGGACATACGAGGCAAAGGACTATGCCAACCGCCTTGCTCCGCATGAGACTTTCGCTGTTAAGTACAGCATCGTCTTGAGGTAGCCGATGACGAGCCGACTCGTATTGAATGACGGTCTCAACGAGTGCTTCTGAAGCTGTCAGATGTATTGAATGATAAAGCAAAGACTCAGTAATCGCAATGTAATTACTGAGTCTTTATTGTGTAATTACTGGGTCTTTGCTATGCAATTACTCAGTCTTTATGACGTGAGATGTATTGTTTCGTGCTGTCAGAAGTATTGTTTTGCGCTGTCAGAAGTATTGAATGACGTCATTGGATGTATTGGCTTTTGTCGTTTTTGATAACTGTCGTCTGTGCTTCTGATACTCCTCCGACCGCCGTAAAAAGTGTTATAATATCATAAATACTTAGCGCCTACACCTTATTTATAAAATAAAAAGAGTACCTTTGCATTTCGAAAATAAAATTAGGTGGGTTCTATTAATTCCCACCGTAACCTTTAACTTAATTAGGGAACTTGACGTTTTGTCATCTTTTGGCCTCTTTTCGGTTCAAACTGCCAACTCTTTCAGTCGTTATGCCCGCATAACTCAATCAAGAAGTTGTCACTTTGACCTCGAAAATAGCCTCAAAATATGCCAAAGCGAATTAACAGAACCCACCATAATACAATAATAACGATATGTTTGAAAACCTCAACGAACGACTTGAGAGGTCGTTTAAGATACTGAAAGGTGAAGGAAAAATCACCGAGATTAATGTTGCCGAAACACTGAAGGACGTACGCCGCGCTCTGCTTGACGCCGACGTTAACTATAAGGTTGCCAAGACTTTCACGGACACCGTGAAGCAGAAGGCGCTGGGCATGAATGTGCTTACCGCCATAAAGCCAGGCGAACTGATGGTGAAGCTTGTTCACGACGAACTGGCAACGCTGATGGGTGGCACAGCTGTCGAGATGAAGCTGGAATCTACTCCGGGACATCCTGCCGTAGTCCTTATGGCGGGTCTTAACGGTGCCGGTAAGACAACGATGTCGGGCAAGCTCGCTCTGATGCTGAAGGATCGTCAGCATCGCAAACCGTTGCTGGCTGCCTGCGATACCTTCCGCCCTGCTGCCATGGAGCAGCTGCGTGTCCTTGCCGAGCAGGTTAATGTGCCGTTGTATATGGAGGCAGGTGCTACTGACCCTGTTGCCGTAGCCAAGGCTGCCATCAACCACGCCCGTCTGAACAATAACGACATAGTCATTGTCGATACTGCCGGCCGCCAGTCGATAGACGAGGAGCTGATGGTGCAGATACGTAACATAAAGGATGCCATCAATCCGCAGGAGACTTTGCTCGTCGTCGATGCCATGATAGGTCAGGAAGCCGTTACTACCGCCAAGGTCTTCAACGAGCGACTGGAGATTGACGGTGTCATCCTGACAAAGCTTGACGGTGACACTCGCGGTGGTGCCGCACTCTCAATACGCACCGTTGTCGATAAGCCTATCAAGTTCATCGGTACAGGCGAGAAGATGGAGGCTATCGACGTGTTCCATCCTGAGCGTATGGCCGACCGCATACTCGGCATGGGTGACGTCGTCTCTCTCGTTGAACGTGCGCAGCAACAGTTTGATGAGGAAGAGGCAAGACGTCTGGAGAAGAAGATACGTAAGAACAAGTTCGACTTCAACGACTTCCTCGGACAGATACAGCAGGTTAAGAAGATGGGTAACGTAAAAGACCTCGCTGCCATGATACCTGGTGTCGGTAAGGCTATCAAGGATATTGAGATTCCTGACGATCCGTTCAAGAGCATCGAGGCCATCATAGGCTCGATGACACCAAAGGAGCGTGAGAACCCTGACATCCTGAACGCCTCTCGCCGCCAGCGCATAGCCCGTGGCGCCGGCGTTGACATTCAGGAGGTCAACCGTCTCATAAAGCAGTTCGACCAGACACGTAAGATGATGAAGATGGTGACTGGCATGGGCTCATCGAAGATGATGCAGATGGCTGCCGCAATGAAGAATATGAAGAGGTAAGGAAAGCCCGACCTGGCCCTCCTCCCCGACCCTCCCCCAAAGGGGAGGGCGTGATATGCTTTTGCTCGCTATAATAAATGGTCCTGTCAGTTAGTAGTGC
>R03__coassemble_1416_pt1 | contig 11255 bp, 8 predicted proteins | sample R03__metabat2_low_PE_024 | metagenome-assembled genome bin R03 | reverse complement strand
AGCGCAGGCAAAGTCTCAAAGAAAATCTGTCAAAGCGAATTAATAGAACCCACCTTTAATCTAAATACTCTAATCTTAATCTAAATTATATTCTGTCAAGAACGAGTCGTATGAGGTCATCTATCTGGTTCTTGTATTCTGTGTTCATCTCTTTTGCATAGCGGTTGGCAACAACCATACAGCATGTCATAGCACGATGACCGAGGAGAGAGGAGAGTCCGGCGAGAGCGGATGACTCCATTTCAAAATTGCATATCTTCAAGTCGCCATAACGGAACGACTCCACTTTCTCATTCTGATCAGGGTCTTGTATGGCGAGTCGAATCTGCCGACCTTGTGGTCCATAGAATCCACCGCATGCTGCTGTTATGCCTCGAACCATATCTGTGCCGGCTATTTGGTCGATGAGGTCAGGACATGCAGTTACCACGTATGGTGCACCTTTCTGTGGTGACCAAGTCATGTGCTGGCGAAATGCTTCTTCTAATTGTAAATCGCAGACATCGTTTCTTCCTGCATAGTAGTTGAGAAGTCCATCAAAGCCAATGCTCTTTACAGATGCAATAAAGCTGCCGATAGGAGTCTCAGGTTGCAGACCGCCGCAAGTGCCTACGCGTACTAATGTCAGAGTACGGTGCTCGGGTAGTTCGGTGCGTGTGTTGAAGTCGATGTTTGCCAAAGCATCAAGTTCGTTCATGACGATGTCAATGTTGTCGCACCCTATGCCTGTTGACTGCACTGTTATGCGTTTGCCATGATATGTTCCTGTTATGGTGTGGAACTCTCGGCTTTGTACTTCACACTCTGTTGTGTCAAAATGTGCTGCGACGGTTGTCACGCGTCCTGGGTCACCGACCAGAATAATCTTGTCTGCAAGATGTTCTGGGCGAAGATGCAGATGGAAGGCACTTCCATCGCTGTTGATGGGTAGCTCCGAAGGAGCAAAGTATTTCTTTTCCATGTTGTAGTTAGGTTAGTTTTGTTGTCGTTTTAATTTGTCTTGTATTTATATGTTATTGGTAAAATGGTAGCTATAAGTAGTATCGCTGCTGTATGTTATGCAGTTACTATTTTGCCTTGCGTATCTCATCAGCAAGTAATTTAGCTGTATGTCGGTCAGCCTGAAGCTTTTGCTCAGACTCGTTGATTAACTTTGTTATGCTGTCCTTGCTGCCGTCCATGGAGTTGTGATACACACGCCTGAATTCATCGAGTTGACGTTCCTGCGTCTGGATGCTTTCTTCAAGGGCAATGAGGCTTTTGTATTTGTTGCGTACATAATCGCTGCTGAACTCTGAAAGATGGGTATATACGCGGTCGTATGCACCTACGAAGCGTATGTTGTCTGAGTTTTCCGGATGCAATGCTTCTGATATCTCTTTACGAACAGCATCCAGTTGTTCTTTGGCTGCGTTGTGTTCGTCGGATGATGTCCATGTGTCGGATATGTTTTCAATAATGGCGAGACTCTTCTGCTGTGCCGGTGTTAGACTTTCTGTGTCATAGTACTGCCATGGTTCATGTATTCGCATGGTGTAAATACAAACATTTCCAGTTACCTGACGTCGTGCTGACACAAACCAAGCCAACGAGTCAACGTCATCCTCGATGTAGTACATGTCGTCACTTGCCGAAGTGAAAGGGTAGGGCAGTTGTGTTGGAGTCAGGAAACTCTGAGTCGTTGCATCGTAGGTGGTCATGTAAAGTGACAGGCTTGTACCTGTCTTGTCAGACTGACTTCGTGCTGCGAAGAACAGTGTTGTGCCGTCAGGTGACATGAATGGGTTTACGATGTCAATGAAGTTTCCATTAATGGTTATTGGCTCAGGCTCACTCCATGTTTTGCCTAATAACGTCTGTCGGTAAATATTGTGATGTCCGTTGCCATCAGCTTTTGATATGATGCGCTGGTCGCCGAAAGCGTTCTCGTAGGCATTTTCGCCTGTGTTGTCATCAACAAATATTCTGCCCAGTGTAGCAGGCAACTGTAGATTCTCGAGCAACTTGCTCTTCTCAACAACGGTGCTGTCAAGTATCATTACTTGACAGATAGGGCTATCTGCATACTGAGTCGCTTCTGTACTTTGTGCTGTCTTTACTGCTGACTTTGCCGTAGCTTTCTTCTTCTGCGCAGATACAGGCGCTGTACTTAATGTAATAAGTATGGCCAGTAATGCTATCAGTGGTGATAAGAAGTGTCTATACATGATTTGCTATGTTTCTGATGATATGTTTAGTACTTGAACGATGAACCACCAACGAACTCACGCATAATTGATGTTGGCGGAATATCCTTGTCTGGAATCGGTGTGAAGTAATGTATGAACTTCAGCAGACGATGCGATTCTGCGTACTCAGGACAATTCTTGGGCACGGACTGTAGTATCGGCTCAGCATGATTGCGAAGAACGGCAAACTCTATGTTTAGAGCAGAGTTGAACATTACGTCGGCATTCTCCTGATATGGGAATATCCACTGTTCTTCACTCTCACATACGTTAGGCCATTGTCTTATAGTCTCCTGAGCTGAGAATGCTCCTTTGTTATAGTCGCGTATGATGCGACGGAGAAGGCGGTTGTCACGTGTCGGCACCCAATTATGATTGTCGAGTGAGATACTTGTCAGTACCGAGGTATAGATCTTGTATTTCCTGTCGTCGGCAACGTTCTCGGTGAGACGAGGGTTGAGAGCATGTATGCCTTCGATTATGAGCACATGGTTGTCCTTGATGCGCAGTTTCTTACCATTCCACTCACGCTCGCCTGTTGTGAAGTTATACTCCGGTATTTCCACTTCTTTCCCTTCAAGCAACTTATTCAGATGTTCTCCGAGTAGTTTGTAATCAACTGTCTCAAAGTTGTCGAAGTCATATTGTCCGTTAGGAAGCAGCGGCGTGTCAACACGGTTTACGAAGTAGTCGTCTGTTGAGAATGACAACGGACGCAGTCCGCATGCTAATAGCTGAACACTCAGACGCTTACAGAATGTTGTCTTTCCTGAACTTGAAGGGCCTGTTATGAGCACCAGTTTCAGTCCGTTGTTACGATAACGTGTCTCTATCTCCTCGGCTATCTTCACGATTTTCTTCTCTTGAAGAGCCTCCGAAACCTGTATAAGCTCTGAAGCCCGTCCTTGTTCGCATGCTTTGTTCACATCACCGGCATTAGCCATGTGCATGATGACATCCCATTTTACCTTCTCCTTGTATGCCTCGAATGTCATGGGCTGTGCCGTACGCTCAGCAAGCTGTGACGGATTCTTGCGATCGGGTATTCGCAGAAGGATACCTTCGTCACCGTATTTCTCAAGTCCGAAGACTGTAAGATATCCCGCTGATGGTACGAGAGGCCCATAGTAGAAGTCAACTGTGTCGCCAAGTGTGTAGTAATATGTGTAAACAGAGCCCGATGTCTCAAGAAGCTTAACCTTGTCGACGAATCCTCTGTCGTGGAATATGCGTATTGCTTCTTCGGTCGGAACCTCATTGCGTCGGAACGGTATGTCAAGGCTGACAATTTCACGCATACGTTCATAGATGTCGTTGATCTCTTTTTCGGAGATGCCACGTGTACGACTGTTGTCGCCAGCTGTCTTTATGATGTTACAGTAGTAACCACGAGAGATGGGGTGTTCGATATACAACTTTGCACCAGGCAATACATCCTGTACTGCCTTGCAGAGCACAAAACACAGCGAACGTATGTAAACACGCATTCCACTATGGCTTTGTATGTCCAGGTACTCTACGTCGCGGTTCTGATAGAGACGGAACTTCAGACCTTGTGATGCATTGTTTACCTTTGCCGTTATTGGCGGCAATGTAAAGTTAAGGCCGAACTCGGGAAAGATTTCCAGCAGCGAACTGCCTTCTGGTACACTCTTGGTGACGTTATTGTTCTTACAACGTATCTGTAACATTGTTGATCTCTTTGATGCTTTGTTGTTGTCTGATCTCTGATTACTATGAAGTTTTATTTCGTCTGTTCGCTATTTATCTTGTCAATGCCACCATTGTAAGGATGCAAGATTATTGAGGTGAAGACTTTCTTACCGAACAGGGGCTCGTTGAGATTCTCTACCTGACCGAACTGTGCAAGACTTGTCTCAATGGTGCTGAGTGATGTTTGTGCATCAGAGAGCGTTATGCGTGCTTTTCCTGGAAGTACTATCCACACTCCTGTCTCGTCTTTCGGAGTCTTCTTACCTGGTTCAACGATAGGTTCTGGTTGGCTATGAAGGTCTTCTACTGTTATGTAGTAAGGATTTCCTGCAAGGTCGTCGGCATCAAGCAGCCCATAATATTTAGAGAACCGGAAAACCGGAGTGTTGCTGCTTTCTTTCTCTGGTATGTATGTTATGACCTGCTGGATGGTGTCCTTTACCGTTATGCCTTCGAATATCTGCGTTATGGCTTTCTCCTGTGTGTCGAGTCCTTTCAGCATCAGTCGCAGTTGTTCGCCATCCTTCGGCATATAGTCGGCATCGCCTTTATTTAGTTCGTTACGGCTCTCACGTATGTCGTATATTTCTTTCGCACATAGCTCGGCCATTTTTGTCCTGCTGCCCGATGATACTATTTCCTGACTCAGATATTTGTATGGGTCGAGCTGTTCTGCCTTTGGTGCAGACTTGAAAGGCACGTCCTCCGCCATTGTTTTTGGCTCAGCATTTATTGCAAGAAGAATGTTATCTTCGGAGAGAGCGAGCTTCTGGATGTTATGCTTGTTGTCAATATGTGCTGTGAATATGCGGCTTGTGTCAGGAATGGCACATAGCGACATATTGGTGTCTATGATGCGGAACGTCTCCGATTTTTCCTGGCTGACAGTTTTCTTGAGGAATCGTTGTGAATATGCTGCTAAGTCTCCAGGCGTATAGTTGGTTCTTTCGATGAGTAATGTCAGTTTGACCCCAGTCTTTGGAAGATGGTAAGTGGCATTTTGTGCGTTAGCACTTGTAAGTGCAAGTGTAAACGCTGCAATAAGTGTGAGTATATGTTTCATCTTTTTTGATAGAGGAAATATTATATTTAAATAAGGTGTAATATTTATTCGTTAGCTTTACTATTGTCGCGAGACAAATCAGCAAATGCCAGTGGCAGCGCCTCAATGATATCTGTTGCTATGAGACTCTCACGGCCTTGCTGCTTTGCAGCTATGACTCCGGCGAGACCGTGTAGATACATCCCGATGACTGCAGCGGCACATTGTGAATATCCGCGTGCTGTCAATCCTGCTATGATGCCAGTGAGAACGTCACCAGAACCTGCCGTTGCCATTCCGCTGTTTCCTGTTGAGTTGAAGATGACAGAGCCATCAGGTTGGCAAAGAGCCGAGTGATGACCTTTCAGAAGTATGTAGCCTTGCAACCGTTGTGCCAGATCGCGAGCCTTTGACAGACGTTCGTAGTCGCAGTTACTCTCAGTACCGTCGATACGGTCAAATTCTTTTGGATGTGGTGTGAGCATCACTCCTTGTGGCAGTTGTTGCAACCATGCCTTCCGGTCGCCCAGTATGTTCAGCGCATCGGCATCAAGTATGAGCGGCTTGTGTGTCCGGCGTATCTGTGATATCAAAGCGACGGCAGTAGTATCACGTTGTCCTAATCCCGGGCCAATTGCTATGGCATCGTATCTGTCGGTATCAACGGGCTCTGAGAAGCAATGTTCCTCTTTGTCAAGTTGTGTTATAGCTTCAGGAACAGATATCTGCATTATGTCGTAGTTGCGTCGAGGTATGTGTGCCGTTACTTTTCCGACACCTGCTCTGAGACAAGCTTTTACAGCCATTGTCGATGCTCCGGCCATTCCGTAGCTTCCGGCAATGATGAGTGCGTGGCCCATTGTCCCTTTATGTGCGAAATCGTTGCGTGGAAGCAACAGTGTTTTTACGTTGTCTCGTTCAATAATGCTGTATGGTGAGTTGTTGTTGTCTATCCACTCTTTTGATAGCCCAATGTCCAGCACGTTTATCTCCCCGAGATATTGTTGACAATCAGCGAAGTACATGCACAGCTTCTTCATGCCAAGTGTCAACGTCACGTCTGCCTTGATGATGTTGTTGGGAATGTTGTATGAGTTGTCTTCGGACATCAGTCCTGAAGGAAGGTCAATGCTTACGACTGTACTTTCTGAGGCATTGATGTATCTTACGAGAGAGGCAAATCCTCCTGCCAGAGGTTTGTTAAGCCCTGAGCCGAAGAGACCGTCGATGACGAGTGTCTCTCGTTTTAGAGTCGGTGGATCAAACTCTTCGGTTACCTCTATAAAATTTGTTATGCGTTTGTTCTCACGCAGACGCATCTTGTTGGCATAGCAGTCGTCGCTGAGGTGATTCTTTATGTTGAACAGATAGGCTGTGACGTCATATCTCATATCTGCCAGCAGACGAGCCACAGCGAGTGCGTCACCACCGTTGTTTCCAGGTCCGGCGAAGATGACAACGGGCGTATCCTTTGTCCATTGTTCGGTAATGGCTTCCGTCAAGGCGCGTGCAGAGCGTTCCATCAGGTCGAGTGACGATATCGGTTCGTGCTCAATGGTGTATACATCGAGTGCGTGTATCTGTTTGCTTGTGAAAATCTTCATCCTTTTTCGTGTGTGAATGAATGTTGTATATGACCGTTGTTTTTAACTAACTGTTGACGAACCTATTCAGGCACATTTTGTAACTCGTAGCACTTAAGGATTGTAAGTGTATTGAATGAGGTCGTAAGAAGTATTGAGGTGGGTTCTATTAATTCCCACCGATGATATGTTTTAATGTATGGTCTAATATCGTTTTGTCACCTTTTGGCTTCTTTTCGGTTCAAAGTGCAAGAACTTTCAGTTGCATAGCCCGCTATGCGCCTTCAGGATTCTTACACTTTGGCCTCGAAAATAACCTCAAAATCTGCCAATGCGAATTAATAGAACCCACCTTGAATGACGAGCCAAGATGCTACCAATGACGGCCTAAGATGCTACCGATTAGTTTTCTAACAGATTTTAACAAAAACTGTAAGTAAAATGGCCTGAAATCTTTTAAATTGTAACTTTAGTACTCATTTATTACGAGCAACATTACAAATCTGAGTCTTCTTTTAGGTTGTCAATAACTGTTGTCAGTAATTCTTTGCGTTTAGTTTGTTGTATTCTTCAAATAATTCAAGACATGCCTGACGGTCGGTCTCCTTCATGTAGTTACCGAGTTTGTCGCGACCACCGAAGATTTGGTCGAACTTATTGTCTCGGAATCCAACAATCTCGTTGTCTTTTATTGTGCAGCCGTAGTATATCTTGCTTATGTTTGCCCACATACATGCGCACAGACACATATGGCATGGTTCGCCAGTTGTGTAGAGTTCGCATCCGCTGAGATCGTATGTGCCAAGTTTCTGACATGCTTTGCGTATGGCATCAACCTCTCCGTGACATGTTGGGTCATTGTTTGAGAGAACATGGTTGTGGCCAGAGGAAATCAGAACACCATCTTTTACGATTGCTGTGCCAAATGGTCCGCCGTCTCCTGCGTGGATGCCTTCGCGTGCCTCGTCTATGGCTATCTGCATGAATTTGTTTTGTGCGTTTATTATTTGTATCATGCTTGTTGTTAAGAATAATAGCAGTGTTAGAATAGCTTACTTGTAGTTAATGTGCATCAGATGTTTGTCAACTTTTGGATATAGTCTGCTTTGACACAATTGAAGTGTCTTCCTGTCAGAATTTACGGAACTGTAGCTTGTATGTTCCCGCAGAAAGTATCAGGCAGTCGCTGTCAAGATGTTCGATGTTGAATGTCTGTGTGAGCCGTTCGGGGTGGTTGGTGTCTGTGTCAGGGTAAATTCCCCATTCGTTCAGACATGTCCTATCGTCGAATGTTATCCACTCATCGTTGTCTGATTCGTCAGCATTGCGTGACTCGTTGCAGAAGTCCGTGAGTATTAGTTTCGCATCTTGACGCTCGAAGTGGCTATACCTTTTATAGTCCATATTTGTGGAAGTGTACTGCACAAGGTTAGCGCGGATTGACCAGTAGTGCTTTGTGTCCTTTAGCTGTGTTACTGTGCCGTTTTCTTCTTTTGACATCAGTTGCCACATGCCGTCAAGGTCTCCGTTCTTTGGCCATTTGTTTTCACAACCGCTATTTATAGCCATCAATGCAGCGATGGTAAGAAGTGTGCATATTCGTCTTATAAGTCTCATCGCTGTTTCTTGAAATTGAAGGTTTTACGTATTGTCAGTTGTGCTCCGAAGCTGTTGCCTATCATGTCGAGGTCGCCGTGGTCATATCCTATGCCGAGTGTTGCTTGCCATTCTTTCAACCTACGGGGTGACACCGTAGCCTCGGCCATCAGGTATTGTTGGTTGCGTACATCATCGAGTGGTGTGTCGTATGTTCCCCAGTTGCGTGTGAAGGTAGCGAGTACTCTCCAGGCAAGCCATTCGGCTGGATTGCCGTCGAGGCCTATGTGCCATGCTGTCACACGGTTGTTGTAGAATTTCAGCTCGTGATATTGGTTATATATAGGTGACGTCAGCAGCGGATTGCCGATGGTCATACCGTAGCTCTGCCAGCCAGGGTACAGGTTATGATTGTAGTAGTTGTCGATACCAGTGTATGACTCTGGCATGTTTGGCGACTTGTCGTGATATATTGGTCCTGCCTGGTCTTTTGTTGACATATGCTCTATTAGGACATGTGAGACATAGGGGTTCTTGGGCAATTCGGCATCGACGCCAGCAAGGTGGTCGAACAGTCCGTATTGCACGGTGAGCATCGATTGGTCTTCAAACAGTCGCTCATAGTATCCACGAACCTTCCATCCACGGCCATACCACGACAGTGCGAAGTTATACGAGCCGATGGTATTGCCGGCAGCGTTGCTCATATTTCCATCTGTTTCGTCGTTACTACCCATTGGCCAGAAGGCATGCCAGAATGCGTTGAGGTTCTCGCTGTGCACAATGGGGACGCTCGCATCGTCATGGTTTCGACCTGTGATGTTGTATGTTGTTCCTCCGAATTGTGTCATCATGAGAAGGTTCGGCTCAAAGACAAGCGGGAAACGAGACTCGTCTCCAATCTTCCATCCTATGACTTTCTCGTGGTAGAGGTAATTTGTTGTATAGCGGTCTTTGCTTGTGTTACCTATCCATTTCTTCTGCCAATTGCCATCAGTCGTCTTGCCATAACCTATTCGTCCGTGCCATTTCCACCAGTGGTTGCAGAATGGTATGCTGAAATAGTCAATGTCAAGCAGTACTTCGGGTATTGGCTGTGCGTTGATTCCTTGTGATAGCCCTCCAGAAGTAAGTCTGTTGTTGCGGAAGTCAACTTGCCGTTCTTTCTGTCCGAAGACAAGAGTCGCTTTCTTGTATGATATCTCGCCATAAAGCTGATGTATGAAGAAATTCTGCTGTGCGTTCTGTGCCAGCATTATATCAGCATCAGCTGCTACGTGCCAGTCTTTGCGCTCTGCGTTGTCTGCTGTGGCGTTGCTTTTCCCGAAGTCTATTTCGTGCTTGTATGCTATGCGTTCGTATGCAGAGTTGGCGTATGGTGATACCGTACCCTGTCTGTTTGATGACAGCCACAGTGGAGCAAAGCTTCCAGAGCTTGCTTTGCCTGAAACCTCAACAAATGCCTCCTGGGCATGTGTTGCCAAGGCTGTTAGTGACAGTAGTAAAGATAGAAGTTTGTATCTCATCTGGTTTGTTTGGGAGAGACTTTCACATTTCTCTACAAAGGTAATGTAAAATTACGAAACTGCCAAAGAAATTTATAAAAATATTGCGAAACTATTAATATTTTTATGATTCCTTTGCATGAGTAACTTGTTGCCTCACTATGTACAGCTATAAATAAGGCATGTAAGCCTGCTTCAATAGGATAGGGGATTGTTACGAGATATTACTGTCAGTCTTTTGCTGTTGCTTAAACCAGATTCATTGAGTAGCAGTTAAACTTGGGATAGTAACTTGTGAATTTATATGTTGTAATTCCGTACCGCAATATCAACGCTTGCTTACAACTTTATTTAACGTAAGTTGCAACTTTATAAAACATCTCTTGCAACTTTATAAAACATCTCTTGCAACTTTATTAAACACTATTTGCAATTTTATAAAACATCTCATGCAACTTTATTAAAGACTATTTGCAATTTTATTAAACGTAACTTACGATAGTATATAGAGCCTTTTGCAAACTTGATGATTACGGGATTAGAATTTTGCAGATATTGTTAACGAAATAAGCGGCAGCTAAAGGGAATACTTTCCCTATGCCTGCCGCTTATTGTATATATTTGTTGCTGATTGTTAGAATAGGAATGTCTTTTCAACCCAGTATGCTGCGATACCGGCAACATAACCTATGAATGCTATCCATGTAACATTCTTCATGTACCAGCCGAATGAAATGCGCTCAAGGCCCATTACAACGACGCCGGCTGCCGAACCTATGATAAGCATTGAGCCGCCTACACCAGCACAGTAGGCAAGTAACTGCCAGAAGATTCCGTCAACGGCAAGGTTAACGCTGTTAGGGTCAATGACGTACATCTTCATAGAAGCTGCAACGAGTGGAACGTTGTCAACGATAGACGATAGAATACCGATTGCACCCGTGATAAGGTAGTCGTTGCCGACGTTCTCATTGAGCCAGCGTCCCATATAGTCAAGGACGCCTATCTCTGACAGTGTTGCTACGGCCATGAGGATGCCGAGGAAGAACATAATGGTTGACATGTCGATGCGTGACAGCATCTTTGTGACGCGTTTTGCCATTGGGTCATGCTCTTCTTGATGACGATAGATAATCTCTGTTACAATCCAAAGAATACCGAGTACGGCAAGGATTCCCATGAATGCTGGGAGTTCGGTGAGGGTGTGGAAGACAGGAACACAGCAGAGACCGCCTACACCAAGACAGAATATGAGGTTGCGTTCGAATTTCGTAAGTCCTGAGATTTCTGCTTCATGCTTGTCAACAACAACAGGCAGATCGCCTTTGAGATGGAACTGCATGACAGCAGTTGGTACGATGAAAGCGATGGCTGACGGAATGATAATCTCACGGATAACACCAAGAGCCGTAATCATTTTGCCATTCCAAAGCATGATGGTGGTCACGTCGCCGATAGGTGAGAAGGCGCCACCGGCATTTGCTGCTATTATTACACAGACAGCATACCAGATTCTGTGTTTCTTGTCTTGAACGAGTTTACGCAGAATCATAATCATCACGATGTATGTGGTAAGGTTATCAAGGAC
>R03__coassemble_1403_pt1 | contig 11305 bp, 8 predicted proteins | sample R03__metabat2_low_PE_024 | metagenome-assembled genome bin R03 | reverse complement strand
GGGATGCGACAGCTATTGGTCATCTACAGGAGCTTATGATTCCATCGTCACCTATATAAAGATGAACTTTGACGGGCTCAAGGACGACATCATCAAGATGTTGGCTGGCGGCAGATGCAAGGTGAATACCACAAAATTCCAAAACGACCTCTCAATAATAAACAGCAAGGACGATGCCTTCACAGTTCTTATTCATCTCGGCTATCTGGCGTACGACAAGAGTAAATCAGAGTGCTATATCCCCAACAAGGAGGTACGCATAGAGATGACCAATGCCGTGGAGGCAACGGATTGGAAACGTCTCAACGATGCCATCGCAGCCTCTGAACGACTTCTTGCTGACACTCTCGACATGAACGAGGAGGCAGTGGCTCGTGGCATAGAACTTACTCACGACGAGGAGACAAGCATCCTGTCATACAATGATGAGAACTCCCTTGCCTGCGTGCTCTCCATAGCCTATTACTATGCCAAAAACGACTACATCATGCATCGCGAGCTACCAACCGGCAAAGGCTTTGCCGACATTGTGTTCATTCCTCGACGGAATGTTGACTCACCGGCTCTGCTTATTGAGTTGAAATACAGCAAGAGTGCAGATGCAGCAATTGACCAGATAAAGCGTAAGGAGTATCCTGCCAAGATCGCTGAATATACTGGTGACGTCCTCCTTGTCGGTATCAATTACGACAAGAATGTTCCTGAAGGCAAGCGTCACACTTGTAAGATAGAGCGATATACAAAGGAATAACGATTGCTGCTAACATCTTATGCCAAACGACGCTTCCGAACTCATACCATCATCATCCCCTCAACAACCTGCATGGCAGATAGACTCTGGCATGTGCCTGCTGACGCGCTGTGAGTCAGAGGGACATGCGTGGCTTAAGAAGAGCCTGAAGCCGGAGTTCCTCGGTGACGCCAAGTGCCGTGACTTGCTTCATAAAGAGGCAAAGGCAGGTATGCTGATAAGCATGGACACACCTTATGTCGTGAAGCACTTCGGCTTCGTTGACCATGACGATGAGTGCAGCATAATGATGGACTTCGTTGAGGGAGAGACACTTGCAGAAGTCCTGACCAATAATCCACGATACTTCTCTGACCGAAGACGCACCTTGCGTTTCGTCCGCCAACTGCTGGAAGGTCTCAAGGCCATACACCATAACCAGGTGGTACACCTTGACCTCAAGCCGCAGAACATCATGCTGACCCGCGTCAACCATGAGGTGCGCATCATTGACCTTGGCTTATGCTATTACGCAGCCTATCAGCCATCAATGGGCATGACCTCTGCCTTTGCCTCGCCCGAGCAACTTGACGGCAGCCTCAATGTCGATGCCCGCAGCGATATCTACTCATTAGGAAAAGTATTGGAGCAGTTGCCTGAGAAAGCAAAGACGAAGCAGTTGCGCCATATCATCAGCAAGTGCTTGCAGACAGACAAAGAGAAACGCTGGCAATCGGCAGAGGATATCATAGCATATCTTGACAAGGTAAGCACCACGATAAAGATATTGTCTGCCATAGCATGCACAGTGGCACTCATAATAGTATGGAGTCTGTTCCAACAACCCGTCACCGGTGAGGATAAGCATGTGCTGTATGGCCATTTCTCTCTCTTCAGTCAGACATGTGCAGCCGTTGGCAAGATAAGCAACGACAGCGATGATACCAACTGGCAAGGTAATATATATCCGCCCTGAGGTGCGCCATTGGGGCATGATGTTCACCGTCAGTAACATCGCCGACGAAGCATTCATGGATTCCACCAGCATCAAGACTGCCTACCTTCCATCCACACTTCGCACCATCGGCAACCGTGCTTTCCAGGATTGTCATAACCTCATAGCCATCAGCATTCCCGATGGTGTCTATGCCATCGGCGAGGCGGCTTTCTGCCGGACATACAAGATGGAAAATGTCACTCTGTCGCGGTCGTTGCATACCATCCCTGCAGCATGCTTCTCAAAGTCAGCGATAAGCACCATCACCATTCCCGAAGGTGTCACAACCCTTCAGCTCGATGCCTTTGCCCTGTGTCCTAACCTTCAGGAGGTGCATCTGCCATCTACACTTACCACCATTGAGCGCGGAGTATTCTGGCGTTGCCCGAAACTCAGCAGCATAAACCTGAGCCGCAACATCAGCATTGGCGAATACGCATTCGACGGCACTAAATTAAAAAAGCGGTAAGCGCCATTATTCTTCCACAATATTCCACATCACTCCGCCATTCTTTCCGCAGACGTAATCGCATGGTGGCGTACCTTTACGGTAAAGTCCGCAAAGATACAGCTGCTCATGTTCCACTATCATCAAGCAATGGAACGTATCGTCAGGTTGCAGTTTGCTGTTCTCTGATGTCACGACTGTGAAGAGATCCTGTCCCTCATACCTTACCGTCACCACACGATCGGGCCGCCATGTCAGGCGCACGATATCACCGTGAGACAGAGATGACGTCATCAGTTTTCGGCGCACTATGCGATGGCTGCCACCATCTTCTTCGCTGGATTTCGCAGCGAAGTCCGTCCAATCGACATAACCCACCATTCGTGCCAGCACGTCAAGCGAATATTTGCTTATGCCACTATCGCTGCTGACATAGCCCCATACACGTTTCAGCGTGCTCACCGAGAGATGCTCGGAGGTATACCCCTCCACCTGATGGCAGAGAAAGTCAAAATCCTTCGGACTGCTTATCTTACGGCCAGCGACAGACTCCACCTGAGTCTTCAGACGGTCTATTTCTTCTTGCTTGTAATCCATTTTCTGTGTTATTTTGTGCAAAGATACAGCTTTTTCTGTAAATACTAATGCACAAAATAGCACTTTTTTATTACCAAATGTGCATTGAACCAAATTGAACCAAGCCGATTTGGGAGTTTTTGAGTACATTTGCATCAAAATATAACTAAAGTCCAAACGATATGCAATGTCCTAAATGTGGGAGCACCGTTCCCGAAGGCATGACCTTCTGTCTGAAATGTGGTCAGCCTATAGCCCAAACAGATTCTTCTAAATCACCAAATATGCCTAAGGCACCAACAGCACCCAAGGCGCCGTCAATGCCGACTATGCCTAAGGCACCGACTATGCCTAAGGCACCAAACATTCCGCAAGCACCTCATGCGCCACAGGCACTAACTGCTCCGAAGGGAGCCTTTACCAATGCCGTACGTAGTGTTGCCAATGCCATCACAGGCGGTGCCATGAACCGTGATATCGCACATGAGCAGCAACAGGCTGTCAACATGCAGCAGCGTGCCGACCAAGGTGAGATACGTGATGCTCAGCAAGCAGCGCTCGATGCAGAGCAGGCTCGTCAGCGTGCCGAGCGAGAGGCTGAACGTCAGCATGATGTGCGTTCTATGGAAGCCCTCGGTGGTGCTGTTGATGTGGTGCGTGGTCGTGCTATATGGGCTATTCAGCCAGGCGAGATTGCACGCCGCATCAGTGAGCGTGAACTTGAAGAGGTGGAGAAGCTGAAGGGTATCATCGTACAGGAGGGATGCACCGCCATCATCTTCGCCAATGGCGAACTTGTCAGCACGCTCTCTGCCGGAGCATATCTTTTCTATAAGTCTGTTGAAGAAGAACAGCAAGCGCTGAGGGATGCTATCGCCAAAGCAGAGAAAGAGATGGCAGAGCAAGAGAGACGGCAGCGCGACATGCAGCGTCAGACAGGACCGACATTCCGTGAACTTGGTATCGTGGGCGAGATTGGTCAGGGCTTCAGTTGGCTCGGCCGAATCATCTTCGGTGAGAAGAAAGGCGAGAAGAAAGACAAGGTCCAGAAGCGTCAGCTTGACTATGCACGCATCCTTGCTCGCCTCACACAGGTGCCGGTACTCTCAGTATATATTGTAAGCAACCGTGTCATCACCATGACATTCGGCAGCAGCATTGCTCCAACGGGAGAGCTGTCCTTTGCTCCTTATACCATCCCTGTTGGCATTCATAATGTGGAGATAGGCGTCTCGCTGCAGATGCAGATTGACGACATCCACGCCTTTGCCACCAACTATCTCGCTGACCACAACAGCGTGACGGTGGCACAGATACAGCAGATACTCAACGCTCCGGTGGAGACTCTGCTCCGTCAGGCTTTGCGTAATGCCGATTATGAGCAGAGCGGACTTGCTCCTGCTCTTGTCGAACAGCTGAAGCAGCAGATTCGCCAGACAATAAGTCAACAGGTGTTCGGCATAAGCTGCACACAGGTACTGAGTATCACCGACAGCGACAAGGACTTTGAGCGTTTCCGCAGTGTAGAGCGTGAGTTGTACTGCACCGAACGCGAGCTCGATTACCTCCATCGCACGGGTGAGTTCCGCAACCGTATGGAGACGGAGACCAACAGTCAGCAGGTGCTGACGGCGCAGAACGAGGAGCAGCTGCGCTATGCCTTGCAACAGGTAAACAAAGACCAGCTTCTTCATGACAATGAACTGGAGGAATATCTTGCCCAGCTTGAGAATAGCAAGGTGCCTCGCAACGAAGCCATACAGATGCTGCACCTTGAGAGCGAGCAACGTCTTGCTGATGCACGTCAGAAGGCGGAATGGGCTCTCGATGACTCCCGCACCCAGCACGACTGGGAACGTGAGGACCTGGCTCGCGGTCGTAACTGGGGCATTGAGGATCAAGAGCGTGAACGTCAGTGGCTGCAGGAGGAACGTGAGTATGACCGTCAGCGTGGACGCATGAAGGCAGAGGCCGACTACGACTTTGAGCAGATGATGCGCCAGCGTAACCTCGACCTCGAGGATCATGCACGCCAGCGTCAGGAGGCTATAGAAGATAAGGAGCGCCAGCGTGCCAATCGTCTTGCCGATGAGCAGACGGTGTATGAGCGTGAGCGTCAGCAGATGTTCGACCGCGACCAGATTGCTGCCAACGAGAGTCAGCGACAGATGCAGAACCTCGAGGCTGCCATGCGTCTGCAGATGATGCAGGAGGCACAGGAGCAGCAGCACGCACAGGCCATGGCGACAATAAAGTCCAACGAGCAGATGAACCGCGACAATCAGTTTGCCAACATGACAGCAGAGCAGATACGTGCTGCACAGTTGTCTCATCTCTCCAGCGATGCCCAGGTGGCTATGGCAGGCGCTTACGGCAATGAGAAAGAGGCAGAGATGCTGCGTCAGCAGCAACAGCGTAATGATGCCAACCGCAATGCCGACATGGACCGTATGGAGCGTATGTTCAACCAGATGGGGCAGAACATGATGGGCATGAGCCAGAATATGATGGCGCAGCAACAGCAGCGAGCTGATGAATACCGTGATGATGCCCGCCGTCAGCAGCAACGCCTCGACCATACACAGGACGTGGCGATGCAGAATGTGGCTCAGGTAAGCGTCTTCATGGCATAAAGTTTACTGACAGGAAATTTTTACGCAATTTTTACGCAGACTATAATTTTTACGCAAAAAAAAGCACCTACAAATTAATGTAAGTGCTTTATTCTGAAGAAGTAGCGCGGGGGGTCACGATCCCTCGACCTCCGGATTATGAAGCTGATATCGTGATTTTTTGTGAGGTTTAGGGAGATTTTATTTTGCTTGATTATCAAGCAGTTACAAAAGAGTCGAAATTTCTTGATAGTTAAAAAATATGCTGAAATAGCCTATAACCGAAGCGGTCGGTGTTCGCGTGGTGTTCGGACGAACATGGCCTCAAAACTTCCGGATTGGTAATCCGATAGCAGATATATCACATAGTTTCTATCACTTCTGCATCCTAATAAAACCACTACGGTAAGTGTAAAAAAAATGCAGTTACCGTAGTAAAATAAAGTGTATTTTTCTTGCAAGGTTAATTAAGTTTTTGTAACTTTGCAGCCATAAAATCACAACGAGCATGGCAAACAGCATAATTGGACGACAAAGAGAGACAGCGCTGCTTCAGGAACTATATCAAAGTCCGAAGGCAGAGTTTGTTGCTGTCTATGGGAGACGACGTATCGGAAAGACGTTCCTCATTGACAAGACGTTTGGTGAGAAGTACGACTTCTATATGACCGGGATCTACGAGGGTACCAAGTCTGAGCAACTGGCAAACTTTACTCATCAGCTTGAGAAATACTCGGGCAAGAAGATTAAGCAACCGAAGTCATGGATGGATGCATTCTTCTTGCTAGAGGAATTCCTCGAGACAAAGAAGGGCAAGAAGCGTATCTTGGTATTTATAGATGAGCTACCATGGCTCGACACTCCGCGTTCCCGCTTTCTGAAAGCCTTTGAACTATTCTGGAATGAGTGGGCTTCAAAATTGGACAACATGAAACTTATCGTATGCGGCTCAGCAACGACATGGATGACCAGTAAACTCTTGGGGAATAAGGGCGGTTTGCACAACCGTGTTACCCAGCCTATATACCTTCGTCCGTTTAACCTTGAAGAGACAGAACTGTTTCTGAAATCTCGGGGATTGGCTGTTTCCCGCCGTCAGGTGGCAGAGGTCTATATGTCATTGGGAGGCACACCATACTACCTTGACATGATGAGGAAATCTGAAAGTATTGCTCAGAATATCGACCGTCTGTTCTTTAGCAAGGATGCTCCGCTGAGGACGGAATACTCCTTCCTTTTCAAATCCCTGTTTAAGGAGTCAACCTTATACAGAAAGGTCGTTGAGACACTTTCGAAGAAAATGAAGGGGATGACTCGTCAGGAGCTGCTGAGCGAAATAAAATGCGAAGACACAGGATATTTCTCAGAGGTGCTTAATGACCTTTGTAATTGTGATTTCATCAGGCGATATACAGCATTTGGTAAGACGGAGCGCGACATGATGTATCAGCTTACAGACCTCTACACTCTCTATTATCTCAGGTTTGTGAAGTCATATCATGGAGGCGACGAGCATTACTGGAGCCACCGTCAGATGGACATCTCCTCATGGCAGGGATATGCCTTTGAGCAGATCTGTCTTCACCACATTCGGCAGATAAAGCAAAAGCTTGGTATCAGCGGAATATTGAGCAACGTTTGTTCTTACTCGTGGCCTGCATTTACTGATAAGGACGACAAGAACCATCGTGGCGGTCAGATAGACCTTATCATTGACCGTAGCGACCGCACAATCAATCTTGTTGAGATAAAGTTCACGGGTGGCTCTTATTCCATCTCTGCCGATTACGCATCATACATGCAGTCACGGGCAGAAGCCTTCAAGGTTCTCACCGGAACGGACAAATCCATTCACCTGACAATGATAACCTCCGATGGAGTAGAACACAATGAGGGTTGGCAAAGCATACAGAGCGAGGTGGTGCTTGACGATTTGTTCACAAAAGAAATATAAAACAAAATCTGTAATAACTATGGAACTGACGAAGAATCAAAAACGAGAGATAAAAGATTTGATAAAGGTTGGCATCAACAGAGGATGTCAGAAATGGTTGGATGAGACTGTCAGGATTATTCAGCAACCATACGATGACGAGAAAGAAAATCCTTGGGACAGGAGTCTGAAGATCACGAAACGCTCCCGGGATTATTTCAAGGAGACGATGAGTAGAGAAGAATCCTTCTACCGGAATGACTGGCTACTATTTTCTGTTGCTGCACTTGTCAATGAGGGGAACCTTACGTACGAGGAAATTAAACCCTTTGGAGAAGATATTCTTGCCGCAGTTCATCTGATAGCTGATAGATAAGAGCACTTACACAGTTTCAATGTTTATGTTGCATTTCGCCAAGGTTAGGCCTTCGGATTAATAATTTTTGTTAATCCGATAACTTGTAGATTGAAAAATTTGGTTCATGCAATAATTCTTCGTACCTTTGCAACGCTTTACGAGACGTATCCGCTCTGAAGGATGCAAGAGAAGGGTCAATTCTGCTCTTCATCGGGGATGGTAAAGCCAGCCAAGACAACATGCCCGATGTAACAGTAAAAGGCAACCTTGTGGGAATCGTGACCAGCCGACCGCCCACTCCCATCATAGCAGCAAGGCTTGCCGAAAGATTGCGTTCCGCTATACATAACCATTTATACCTTATTAATATATATAAGGCAACGGATGGTTATGTATAGCGGTTTTTGCGTTTATAACCTCAGGACGCAAGACGTGGCTATGCTTTGAGGACAGTGTATAACAACAATCAAAGTTTATGGCAAGAAAACTTATCACGTCTTTTGGTACGTTTCTCGAAAGGAACTGTACCGTAGCAATCACGCTGGACAAGCGCACAAGCAAGAAGGGGACCAACAAGTATCCGTTAGCAGTGCGTTATTGCATCGAGAAAAAGCGCTACTACTATCATGTTGGCGGGAACTACACCGAGGCAGAGTTCTCGGAGATATGTAACGTGCAGCAGAGCAAGTCACCCAAGTACGAGACAAAGAAGGAATGGATTGCGTACCTGAAGGATGCAGAAGTTCTTTTACACAACATCAACAAAGGGCACGAGCTAACGCTGGATGCCATCAGGCTTGGATTGACAGGTGTCTGCATAAGCACAAACGAGACATTTATTTCGTTTTGGGAAGGAATCATTGAGGAGATGAAGTCCGGTGACAAATACACCACCGGTGAGAGTTACGAGTGTGCGCTGAAATCCTTCAAGAAGGTTCTTGGAGACAATGCCGTTGTGGGATTCCGTATCAACAAGGAGATTATCGAGAAATGGAACAAGGGAATGAAGGAAGGCGTCATGGATGGTGACAGAGTCATTGCCAAGCCTATCGCCGATGCTACCCGTGGCATCTATCTTCGCAACTGCAGGCATATCTGGAAGGAGTGTGAGAAGAAGGGCTATATTGTCGGCACGGAGTACCCTTTCTCTAACCGCTATGACAGCGACGGCATCGCAATCCCTAAGGGTGCCACTCGCGGTGAGTGGTATATAACTGTTCAGCGATGGACGGAGTTGTACAAGGTGTTCCTCGAGAAACGCTATCCAGAGTCTTGGGATGAAGAGACAAGGCAGAACTGCCACCTGTCGCTCGGACTGTTCCTGGTGCAATATCTGTGTAATGGTTTTAACCTTGCCGATGCGGCAGAGCTGACATACGACAACCTCTTTTTCTCATCTGAGCATCAGCAGTTTGAGTTCCTCCGCAAAAAGACTGCCGGCAGAAGCGACAAGCCGGCATGGGTGGTGATTCCAATCATTGAGCCTCTGCAGAGAATTCTTGATGAGATAGCTGCACCCGTTGAGCGTGGGGCAAGGGTATTTCCGTTTATTCTGAAGGATGCCAAGACAAAGCAGGAAATTCGCAAGCGTGTGACACAAGAGAACCAGAACATCAAGAAGCGTGTGCAACGCATTGTCAAGGCTGTGCTTGGATGGGAAGAACCATTATGCAGCACCTACGCCCGCCACTCCTTTGCTACTAACCTTCGTGATGCCGGTGTTGACGTTCAGTACATCAGCGATGCCATGGGACACGCTACGGACAAGACAACAACGCAGCTGTACTTTGCTCGCTTTCCGAAGAAGAAACAGTTTGAGTACAACGCGAAACTGCTTGACCTAAAAAAGAAGACAACGATGGCAGACCTTGAAAATCTCTCAAAGGAGGATATGCAGAAGATGCTACTTGAACTGTTGAACAAATAACCGGATAAATGATGACAACACCAGAGAAGAACTACAACAAGTCCATGAATTCCGCTCGACATAAACTTAGCGAGTGGTACATGGCGCACAAGAAGGAATATGCCTCTTTCTTGAAGGAGATAGAGAATGCAGAAAATGGGAATTGGAATATCTACGCCAAGATATTCAATATGGCTATAGAGTTTATACCGCCGATGGTGATAAGCCAATGCAAACGACTGTTTGACAGTAACTGCGAGTTGAGCAAAGTGGAAAAGGACTTTGAGGAGGCCTATGCTGAGTTAGAACAAATAAGCGGCTATCTTCGCATCGGTATTGACAGTAATGAAGAGATTGAACGTCTAAAGTCTCTGCCCGATGATGCTGATGAAGGAAGCATCGTACCCTTTGAGGGTGACGAAGAAGTGGGAGTATTGTCGCATCTGTGTATTGCCGTCGTTCCAGAGAAGGATGATGCAGACAAGCAGCATTACTACCTGCACATCAAGTCTGCTGAGGAACTATGGAGCGGTCTGCCTATAATGCTACAGATGGGACTGCAGTTTATGCTTGGTAAGTCCGGCAAGGAGTTGGGTGATTACTTTCGCCGTATCATCATGGCATTCGCTATCTCTGCTTCCGATATGTATGAGCGGATGCAGGAGCGATTGAGCAAAGACACAGACAACCAGTTATTACATTGCGTGCTGTATTATATCAGCCTTGACGGCGGACTCGTGAAGTCAGCCAAGCATCTCGGTTCTCTTTTCCAATCATCAAAGGGAATGATCCAAGCGATGATGTTTGCTCCTACTATCATCGGTAAGATGACAGAGGCAAGTGTCAAGTATGGTCACGACAAGAAGTCTGATTGGGATGAGTTACGGGATAGTGATGACACCGAAATCTCCACAGAGGTAAAGCATATGCTTGCCGACACAAAGGGCAAGCAAGGCAGACGAATGCTTGAGACGGAGACATACAACCTCAACAGCATGCTCATCGGCAACAAGCGAGAAATCAAGAAACTCATCATGGAATATCGCAAGGCATATCCAAGCACAACGTATCTCTCCTATCTCCTCGCCACATTAGTCGCTGCCGGCTGCATCAGCAAGCAGACTCCCTACCCTCACTTCCACCATGCCATAGAAGCACTTGATGGCAAATGCTACGACATGGATCGTGTCAGCCGCATGTATAACTATATGTACTACAACAAAGAGGAATTCATGGAGTCAAGACAGCCTAAGTGGATTACCGGCCGCACGATAATACACAACTGGACAAAGTCGTTTGGAGAGTGCAAATGATCGAGAATAGAGTATGTCAATTTTGATCTCAATACAACCTAATTCACATCCTAAACAGCATTATTACTCATACATTTAGCCCATATAGCCACGATTCTTCGGCGAAAATCATAAAACTTCGATTACTTTTCGCCGGAATTGTTTGCGATATTAAATATTTATTGTTACCTTTGCACTCACAAATTGCTTCGCACCACGCACCAGCAAGCTGACGTACGTTATTTGCTTCGTGCGCGCCAGTGCACTCACAAATTGCTTCGAACCACGCACCAGCAAGTTGACGTACGTTATTTGATCGTGCGCGCCAGTGCACTCACATTAATTCTACATCTACATACTTTATGGAACAAATTATAGGTAGGACATCGGAGATACAACAGTTGGAATCGTTGGCAACAAGCGGACGGGCTGAGTTCGTTGCACTATATGGCA
>R03__coassemble_1383_pt1 | contig 11422 bp, 8 predicted proteins | sample R03__metabat2_low_PE_024 | metagenome-assembled genome bin R03 | reverse complement strand
TATTGTTTTTATTCTTATTTTGTAGTGTCCGACAATAAACTCGCAGCCTATGGAATGAGTCCCGACATCTGGTTGCTTATTGGATATTACCCCTTTGCATTCGGCTGCTGCAAGCCGTAGCCCTTCTTCTTGTCGAGCACGAGAAGGACGAGGGAGATAACGATGGCAACAGCACCGAAGCTGGCGAAGATGGTCATTGTCTCTGTGTAGTCGATGACACCGTTGGCGTCAGTGTTCTTCTCATTGACAGCGCCTATCCACATCGGAACCATGGCGAGGCCGATGTTCTGGATGTAGAAAATAAGGGCGTATGCCGTGCCTAATAGTTTCATCGGGATTATCTTAGGTACAGAAGGCCACATGGCCGATGGCACAAGGCCGAAAGCTACACCGAGGACAAGCATCACGCAGATGGCCAGCATCCAGTTGTTAAGCGGCAGAGCGAAGGTGATGTGCACGAGTGTCAGCAGAATCGAACCCATGAGCATCAGCGTAGCACCCTTGCCTATGCGGTCGTATATATTGCCGAAGAATGGTGTAAGGAACACCGTGCCGAAAGGAAGCATGGCAGGGATGGCACCAGCCAGGTTGTCAGCTACACCATATTTAAATACCATAAGCTTTGTGGCGAACTTCAGGAACGGGAACACTCCGGCATAGAACATGAGGCAAAGGAACGTAATGCACCAGAAGCCTGGGTTCGTGAACAGCAGCTTCAGATCGCTGAACTTGAAGCCCTCTTCAGGTTCTGAGGCCACGGCAGCCGATGCAGCATCCTCTTTCTTGTCCATAACATTATAGACAAGGAATGATATCATACCTATACAGAGGCAAGCGGCACCGATGCCTACTGATGTCTTCACACCGCCGAGTGAACGTGCCAAAGGCAGCGACAGACCGATGGCCATACCTGTTCCGATACGTGCAAGTGCAACCTGCAGACCCATGGCGAGAGCCAGCTCATGGCCTGTGAACCACTTTACAATGACCTTAGATACAGTGATACCTGCTATCTCGCAGCCCACGCCGAAGATAGAGAATCCCAATCCAGCGTATGCCACCTGTGCCTGAACATCTCCGCCGAATGGCACCCAGATAGTAGCGTCTCCAAAGTCTGTGCTTACCGCCCAGAACTTTATCGCCGCACCGGCAAACATAAGGATTGTTGACATGGCGCCTGTAAAGCGGATGCCGAACTTGTCGAGTATGATGCCGCCGAAGAAGAGCAGCAGCAGATAGACGTTCATGAGGCCATAGGCGCCTGAGAACCATCCATATTCTGACGATGTCCACCCCATACCCATACCGTTCTCGCTGTCAGCAGCGGCAGTAAGCAGTGGTTCAAGCGGTGACATGACGTCGGTGAAGAAATATCCGAACATCATCGTGACAGATACGATGATGAGTGCTGTCCATCGTGCGGCAGCGCTTTCACTAAGTTTTTTCTGTAACTGTTCAGTCATTATGTAATTATGTTTTGCTATTCAGAATGATATGCTTTTGCACATTTCGACTGCAAAGGTACTAATAATTATTCAAATATCTGCCTATTTTGCTCAGAAATTTACAATTTAACGCTAATTGTCTGCATATTGGCATCGTCACTGCTCTCGCCCACCATGATTTGGAATTTGCCGCCGGTGACACGCATGGTGTTTGTCTCTGCGTCCCACCATTCAAAGCTCTGACGAGGCATATCGATGGTTACGGCCTGCTCCTCACCAGCCTTCAGCGACACACGCTTGAAGGCACGAAGTGTCTTTATAGGTCCGCCGTTGTCACCGATGCGCTTCACATAGACCTGAACCACCTCATCACCGTCACGCTTACCGGTATTCTTGACGCTGACAGTCAGTTTATTGTCCTTGTATGATGGTTTGCCAATGCTGAACGTCGTGTAGCTCATGCCGTAGCCGAAGGCCCATAGCGGTTTGCCATTGAAGAAGCGGTAGGTGCGGTTCGTCATTGTGTAGTCGAGGAAATCAGGCAGATCGTCCGCACTGCGATAGAACGTTACAGGCAACTTACCTGACGGGTTATAGTCGCCGAAGAGAACGTCAGCAACAGCATCACCGCCACGCTCACCTGGGTACCAAGCCTGCAAAATGGCGTCGCACGCCTCCGTCTCTGGGACGAGAGCTATTGCCGAGCCCGAGCAGTTGACATAGACAATCTTCTTGCCCGCGTCATGAATGGCCTTTATAAGGTCACGCTGACACTGTGGCAACTGTATGTCTGTGCGGTCGCCACCCTTGAATCCGTAGGCATCAACCTTCATTTCCTCGCCCTCAAGACGAGGCGATATGCCACCGACGAATACTACCACATCAGCATCGCCTATCTCGGTGAGCATCTGTTGCTGTGAGGTCTCAACCTTCTCGTATATGTCAAACTGGAAGTGTGCCATATCGAGCTGTTGGTTGTAATCTATCTGTATCGAGTATTCCTCACCAGGTTTGACGCTGAGCGTCTCCTTTTTCTCGCGCACACCGTGTCCGCGCTTGTACTGATTGATAATGGTATCACCGTTTACAATGCAGCGGAAGCCATCGTCAGCCTCCATGGCAAGCGTCACCTCACCGGCTTTCTTCGGACGGAAGGTGGCCTTGTACTGACCTGTGAAGTTCTCGAGGTTGACGCCAGGGGCAAACACTGTGGCACCGCCATTATTCAGTTTTATGGTGCTGGTATGCACCATTGTTCCTGCGGGTTTGCCCTCCATGGTCTGGTTGTTCCAGTAAGTAGCCAGCATGCCTGGCTTGCCGTCAGGCGTCGTCAGGCAGTCGAAGAGGCTGTTGACAACATTGTTGTCGGTGTGCCCGCTACCATTTATATAATGTATAGAGCTATTAGTGCCGGCAATCTTGGCACGCATACCATCAAGTATTGTCACCGTTTTCGTCGGGAAACCGCTGTAGTTGCCCCATTGCATGACGCTGTCGCAGGCATTAGGACCTATGACGGCTATCTTCATGCCTTGCTTGCTGAGGGGCAGGATGTCACCGCGGTTCTGCAGCAATACCATACTCTCCTGTGCCATGCGGTATGCCAGATCCTTATGCTTCTGTGAGCATAGTGTACTCTCCGGAATCTTTGTCCATGGCACCATGTCGTCAGCATCGAAGTCACCGAGGCGGAAACGTGCCGTAAGGAGACGCTTCAAGGCACGGTCGATGGTCTTTATGTCCGTCTGTCCGTTAGCAAGTGCCTCAGGGATAGAGCGGTATGTGATGCCGCAGTTGACATCTGTTCCTGCCAGCACAGCCTTGCCGGCAGCCTCGCTCGGTGTCTTGCTGAAGTTATGACAGTCCTTGGCGTAGAAATCACGGAGCGCCCAGCAGTCGCTTACGACAATGCCTTTGAAGCCCCAATCGTCACGCAGAATCTGTTGCAGCAGACGTGTGTTGCCACAGCATGGCTCACCGTCGAAGCGCTGATAGGCACACATCACTTCCTCAACATTACCTTCTTGAACAAGCGATTTGAATGCCGGAAGGTATGTCTCCCATAGGTCACGCTCAGGCAACTGCTCTATGTTGAACGAGTGGCGGTTCCACTCAGGGCCGCTATGTACAGCAAAATGCTTGGCGCATGCTAACAGCTTGCGGTATTTTGCATCGTCAGGACCTTGCAAACCGCGTACCACAGCCAGGCCCATGCGTGTCGTAAGGTAAGGATCCTCGCCGTAGGTCTCCTGTCCACGTCCCCAGCGCGGGTCGCGGAAGATGTTTATGTTAGGCGTCCAGAACGACAGGCTCTGATAGCGGTTTATGGTGCCGCTCTTCTTTGCGAGCTGTGCCTTGACGCGTGCCTCGTCGCTGGCGGCATCGAAGCAACGATAGAGCAGTGCGTCGTCCCATGACGCTGCCATGCCCATGGTGATAGGGAATACCGTAGTAAAACCGTTTCGGCCGATGCCGTGGAGTGCCTCGTTCCACCACTGGAACTGCGGAATGCCCAGACGTGGGATGGCTTCTGAGTCGTCAAGCATCAGCTTCGCCTTTTCGTCAATGGTAAGGCGTGAGATGAGATCCTCTGCTCGCTGCTCAGGTGTAAGACTTGTGTTCTGATATGGAAGGAGTTTCTGCGCAACGGCAGGTGCTGTCGCTGCGATGATAGTAACGGCTAAGACGAGTCTTTTTATCATAGTTGTTAGTAGGTGGTTAATGTTCGGTTAGATGTATTGTTTATAAACTTTGGTGTTTTAAAAGTATCATGTCTGGGCGATTTTGATTACCTCCTTGACATTTTGACGTTTCGTCCTTTGTCGAGCGATTTTATGCCTTGGCTTGTACAATTTTAGCATCCAGTCATCTTCTCAGATATGATGATTCTTGGTTATTTAAAACAAAAAAGGGACAGCGCTCTGTCCCAATCTTTGTTAACCTTAAATCTAATACTATGAAAAACACGATGCAAAGGTACGAGTTTATTCTGATAGTTGCAAATATTTTTGCCTCGTTTTTATCTTGTTTGCGTTCTTTTTGATTTAAATCTACATAAAATGCGCATTCTTTTCGTAAAAAGTAAGAAATTGATATTATTTTATTAACTTTGCAAAAATATTTGCCGACAAGATAATACAATCAAAGTATGCTTACTCTGTTACATAATGATATTTTATTACCCGAACGACTGAATTGCCCGTTCTACTACCAGCCACATCCCATCGCTTTAGCGGCAGTTGATGAGGTGAGGGCGCTGCTTGATGCTACAGACGAGTGGCGGGACGAGATGTCAGCAGGGAAGATGTTCGGAGTGCTTGTCGTGAAGGATGCAAGGGGTAATGTGGGATACCTCAAGGCGTATTCCGGACAGATTGGCGGACGTGAGGATTGGGCCGGCTGGGTGCCTGCTGTATTTGATTATCTTCAGCCTGACGGTTACTTCAAAACTCACGAGACAGAGATAACTGCGTTGAACACAGAGATATCGGATATGGAGCATTCTGCACGATACCAGATTGCCTGCTCGCGACTTGCAGAGGCAAGAGCTGATGCTGACAGGCAGATCAGCGAGTATCGCGAATTTATGTTTGAACAGAAGATACTGCGTGCAGAAAGACGACAGAATGGTGATGATGAAGCTGAGCTCATTAGAGAGAGCCAGTTTCAGAAGGCTGAGATGAAACGTCTGAAGGCTCGGCTTGCTGCCAACGTCGGCGTGTATGAGGATGTTGTAAGGCATCACGAGCAGTTGCTTATAGAAAAGAAACACCTGCGCCGGCAGATGTCCGACAATCTGCAGCATTGGCTCTTCTCACAGTTTGTAGTACGGAACGGACGGGGGCAATCGCGGAACCTGCTTGACATCTTCTCCGAGACACCACAACGCATTCCGCCTTCGGGGGCCGGCGAATGTTGTGCCCCGAAGTTGTTGCAATATGCATTCACTCACGAACTTACGCCTGTCGCCATCGCAGAATTCTGGTGGGGGCGCTCGCCTGTGGGAGAGGTTCGGCAGCATCTTAATTTCTATCCTGCTTGTCAAGGTAAATGCCGGCCGATTCTGGATTTCATGCTGCAAGGCGTTGATGTCGAAACTAACCCGCTCGACATCGAAAAGGATATCAAAAAACTTGATGTGGTATATTCCGACGAATATCTTGTCGTCGTCAATAAGCCTGCCGGACTCCTTTCTGTGCCAGGAAAAGAGTTGTCGGTATGTGCGCAGAGTATTCTTAGCCGGCAGTTGTCGCGTGAGGTGTATGCTGTCCATCGGCTTGATATGCAAACGTCTGGCATGCTGATGTTTGCCCTTTCGGAGGATGTGCAGCGCACGATGCAGAAGATGTTCGCTTCTCGTCAGGTAAAGAAGAAATATGTCGCAGTACTCGATGGCTGTTTTGAAAGGCCCGCAGAAGGAACCATTTCTCTGCCGTTGTCGTCTGACTTTATGAACCGCCCGAGGCAAATGGTGGATTACGAGAATGGGAAGAGTGCTGTTACTATATATAATATAATGTACGCGCGAAACAACAGAACTTTCGTCGCTCTGTATCCTCAGACAGGCAGGACGCATCAACTGCGTGTCCATTGCGCGCATCATGACGGCCTTGGCATTCCTATTGTGGGCGATGACCTGTACGGAACACATGCCGAAAGGCTCCTCCTGCATGCTGAGAGTCTTGACTTTACGCATCCCGTGACGGGCGAATCTATGCATATTGAACGCAAGAGCGGTTTCTGAGTCTCAAGCGATGGCATTACGTCTTGAATCTGGCCACATTGCAAGAGGTATCAAGTGACAAAGAATTTACTAGTAAATTTTCCGTCACTTGCTACTTCTTGCAACGTCATTCGCTACCTTTTACAAAAACACTTGTTATTCCATGCAATGATACTTGGTTTTTATTTCGATGTCACTCGCTACTTTTAGCGACGTCACTTGCTACCTTTATAAATTATAAACGCTAACTTTATAAATTGCAAACGCTACTTCTTGCATAGTAAAAAGTAAGCTTTTTATTGCCGCTTAAGTTTTTTTATATCTGTTTTCTTGCGTATGTCTGATAAAAAGCGTACCTTCGCAACAGAAATAAAAATAAATAACAATGGATAATAAGCCAACAAATCAGCTTCAGTTGGAGCTGACACCAGAGGTCGCTACAGGCCACTATTCTAATTTCGCAGTTATCAGTCATTCAAGCTCTGAGTTTGTTGTCGATTTCGCTACTGTGCTCCCAGGAGTACAGAAGGCACATGTCGGCACACGTGCCATCATGGCTCCAGAGCACGCTGTACGTCTTCTGCATGCACTTCAGGATAACATCATGAAGTACGAACAGCAGTTCGGCAAGATTCAACTGCCAGGTTCACAACCGACACGCACAATAGCTCCGTTCTCGAACGGTAAGGGTGGCGAGGCATAACCCTACATGCCGGCAGCAGAATGTAGCCCGCACGGCAATATACATTAATCGGCTCTCTGAGATGGTCTTGACTATGTGATATAGTCCAAGATAACTCAAAATGTGCCCTAAAAGATGTTTTCAATAGTTATATTTTGTTAATTATTGAAATGTCTTTTGGGTCTGTGCCATATATATTTAGGTAGTTCGGGAAAAAGTTTGTACCTTTGCACCCCGAAACGGCCTTAACTGTGCCGTGTATTGCTATGCAAATAACAAAAATACAATATATAAATAATAAAAAACAACAATTATGCCTACAATTCAACAATTAGTTAGAAAAGGCAGAAAGGTGCTCGTTGACAAGAGCAAGTCACCAGCTTTGGAGTCATGTCCACAGCGTCGCGGTGTCTGCGTTCGTGTTTACACCACAACACCTAAGAAGCCTAATTCGGCAATGCGTAAAGTTGCCCGTGTTCGTTTGACAAACCAGAAGGAGGTCAACTCTTACATCCCAGGAGAGGGACACAACCTTCAGGAGCACTCTATCGTACTCGTTCGTGGCGGTCGTGTTAAGGACCTCCCAGGTGTACGTTACCACATCGTTCGTGGTACTCTTGACACTGCTGGCGTAGCAAACCGCACACAGCGCCGTTCAAAGTACGGTGCAAAGCGTCCTAAGGCTAAGAAGTAATCACTGATTACCGATATAGCACAAGACAACAACAAGAATCATCGGCGGGGACACGAATTACCCGCCACACAAATCTGTTTTGCTGGAGACTATAAACAAAAGGTTGAGTAAATGTCCGGGAGCGGACGTTGAAGGACAAGAAACAGACAGCCCCAAGCAAGATTAATCGACAAACAAAACAATGAGAAAAGCAAAACCAAAGAAGCGTGTGATCCTTCCAGATCCCGTTTACAATGACAAGAAAGTGTCAAAGTTCGTTAACCACCTCATGTACGATGGCAAGAAGAACATCTCTTACGAGATCTTCTACGGTGCGCTGAAGACTGTTGGTGAGAAGATGAAGAGCGAAGAGAAGTCTGCACTCGAGATTTGGAAGCAGGCACTCGACAACATCACTCCTCATGTAGAGGTTAAGAGCCGTCGTATCGGCGGTGCTACATTCCAGGTTCCTACAGAAATCCGTCCTGACCGTCGTGAGTCTGTATCAATGAAGAATATGATCGCTTTCGCTCGCAAGCGCGGTGGCAAGGGCATGTCTGACAAGCTCGCTGCTGAGATCATGGACGCATACAACAACCAGGGTGGCGCTTACAAGCGTAAGGAGGATATGCACCGTATGGCTGAGGCTAACCGTGCATTCGCTCACTTCCGTTTCTAATATTTAAATGAAGAATGAAGAATGAAGAATGAAGAATGTAAGTTACATTCTGTTTCATTCGGACTCTTCTTCTTCAAATATTAACAAAAACAAACAAGAAGAGTTGTTGACTGACGCTGATGAATTAAAAACATAATTTATTCTTCATCCTTCATTCTTCATTCTTCATTTCCATAACAATGGCAAAGCACGATCTTCATTTAACACGTAACATCGGTATCATGGCCCACATCGATGCCGGTAAGACAACAACATCAGAGCGTATCCTCTTCTACACAGGTAAGACTCACAAGATTGGTGAGGTTCATGAGGGTGCAGCTACTATGGACTGGATGGAGCAGGAGCAGGAGCGTGGTATCACTATCACATCTGCTGCTACTACATGTTTCTGGAAATATAACGACAAGCAGTATAAGATCAACCTCATCGATACTCCGGGACACGTTGACTTTACCGCTGAGGTGGAGCGTTCACTCCGCGTCCTCGACGGTGCTGTCGCTACTTACTGTGCTGTCGGCGGCGTAGAGCCACAGTCAGAGACAGTATGGCGTCAGGCTGACAAGTATAGCGTTCCTCGTATTGGCTACGTCAACAAGATGGACCGTTCAGGTGCTAACTTCTTCGACGTAGTACAGCAGATGAAGGACGTTCTCGGCGCTAACCCTATTCCTCTCTGTGTGCCTATCGGTGCAGAGGAGAACTTCAAGGGTCTCGTTGACCTCATCAAGATGAAGGCTATCCTTTGGCATGATGAGACAATGGGTGCTGACTATGACATAGAGGAAATCCCTGCTGACCTCGTTGACGAGTGCAACGAGTGGCGCGAGAAGCTCCTCGAGTCGGCAGCTAACTTCGACGACGCACTCATGGAGAAGTACTTCGAGGATCCTTCTACAATCACAGAGGACGAGATCATCGCTGCTGTACGCAAGGGTACCCTCGCTCTCGAGTGCGTTCCTATGCTCTGCGGTTCTTCATTCAAGAACAAGGGCGTACAGACAATGCTCGACTACGTATGTGCTCTCCTCCCTTCACCACTGGATACTCCTGAGGTTGTTGGTACTGAGCCAGGTGATGAGTCAGTAGAGGTTAAGTTCGAAGCTAAGGAGGATGCTCCTACATCAGCTCTCGCATTCAAGATTGCTACCGACCCATACGTTGGCCGTCTCGTATTCTTCCGCGTTTACTCAGGCAAGGTGTCTGCAGGTTCATACGTTTACAACCCACGTTCTGGCAAGAAGGAGCGCGTATCACGCCTCTTCCAGATGCACTCTAACAAGCAGAACCCAGTAGAGGAAATCGCAGCAGGCGATATAGGTTCAGGCGTTGGCTTCAAGGATATCCGCACAGGTGATACACTCTGCGACGAGGATCATCAGATTGTTCTTGAGTCTATGACATTCCCTGACACCGTTATCTCTATCGCTGTCGAGCCTAAGTCACAGGCTGACATCGCTAAGCTTGACAACGGTCTCGCTAAGCTTGCTGAGGAGGATCCTACATTCACAGTACGTACCGACGAGCAGTCTGGACAGACCGTCATCTCAGGTATGGGTGAGCTTCACCTCGACATCATCATTGACCGTCTGAAGCGTGAGTTCAAGGTCGAGTGTAACCAGGGTAAGCCACAGGTTAACTACAAAGAGGCCATCACACAGGAGGTTAACCTCCGTGAGGTTTACAAGAAGCAGTCAGGTGGTCGTGGTAAGTTCGCTGACATCATCGTTAACATCGGTCCTAAGGACGAGGATTACAAGGACGGCGACCTGCAGTTCATCAACGAGGTTAAGGGCGGTAACGTTCCTAAGGAGTTCATCCCTGCTGTACAGAAGGGCTTTGAAGATTGCCTGAAGGCAGGTGTCCTCGGTGGCTATCCTGTAACAGGCCTCAAGGTTACTCTCATCGATGGTTCATTCCACCCAGTCGATTCTGATCAGCTCTCATTCGAGCTCGCAGCGCGTAACGCCTTCAAGAATGCATGTCCTAAGGCAGGTCCTTGCCTCATGGAGCCTATCATGAAGGTAGAGGTTGTTACTCCTGAGGAGTCAATGGGTGACGTCATCGGCGACCTTAACAAGCGTCGTGGCATGGTTCAGGGTATGGACGATGCTCGCTCAGGTGCTAAGATTGTTAAGGCTATGGTGCCACTGGCTGAGATGTTCGGCTACGTAACAGCTCTCCGTACCATTACTTCTGGTCGTGCTACTTCTTCTATGGAGTACGATCACCACGAGGCAGTATCAAGCGGTATCGCTAAGGCTATCCTCGAGGAAGTAAAGGGCCGTGCTGATCTCGTATAATAAATGAGGAATTAAGAATGAAGAATGAGGAATTAACATTACTTCTTCAGGTTTCATTCTTAATTCTCTTAAGGTGGGTTCTATTAATTCGCTTTGTCAGATTTTGAGTTTATTTTCGAGATCAAAGTGTCAACTTCTTGATGGAGTTATGCGGGTATAACGACTGAAAGAGTTGATGGTTTGAACCGAAAAGAAACCGAAAGATGGCAAAACGTTACTATCCACAACATAGTTTAATTTTACGGTGGGAATTAATAGAACCCACCTTAAATAAAAAGGAGTCCGTGAGCAAATGATTCTTTACGGGCTTCCTTATATAATTAATCAATAACCCTCCGGAGATACCGGACGATCTGGGTTCTCCGGAAGTTCCGGAAAAACCGGAAAAACCGGAAAAGCCGGACAAACAGAATCAAACAATTATGTCACAGAAAATCCGTATTAAGCTTAAGTCTTACGACCATCAGCTCGTTGACAAGTCAGCAGAGAAGATCGTTAAGGCTGTTAAGGCTACAGGTGCTGTTATCAGTGGTCCTATTCCACTCCCAACACACAAGCGTATCTACACCGTTAACCGTTCAACCTTCGTTAACAAGAAGGCTCGTGAGCAGTTCCAGCTCTCTGACTACAAGCGTCTGATCGACATCTACAGCTCAACAGCAAAGACTGTTGACGCTCTGATGAAGCTTGAGCTTCCTTCAGGTGTTGAAGTAGAGATCAAGGTGTAGTCGTGCGCTACTGAAGCAGTAGCACTTTAATACACAATACATGGTCTGAAATCCTTCAGTGGATTTCAGACCTTTTTTATTGTGCTTCTACTTTTGCCTGGGGATTAGTTCCCTCAGCCCTTTACTTCAAGTAAAGAAGTTAACCCAAGTTTGACCCTCCATTGCTCGTAATCGCCATTATTCAACGATTTT
>R03__coassemble_1380_pt1 | contig 11430 bp, 5 predicted proteins | sample R03__metabat2_low_PE_024 | metagenome-assembled genome bin R03 | reverse complement strand
GTCGGTAAGCGGATTGATGTATTTTGCTTCCTGCTGTAGTATATTCATACCTTAATATCGTTTTATTGTGCAAATATACAAACTTTATTTTAAACTGCAAAAGAAATCGTTGATATTTTGATGTTTGATTCTAATTTTAGTTATGGAAAAAGAGAAGAGGGCGTGCCAGATCTTGTCTGGTACACCCTCTTTTAATGGTGATGACATAGTAAGAAGACATATGGCATGCTTTTACTTATGTCTGCATGATGTGTGTTGTCAATTACTTCTGAATGTACTTGCGTCCGTTGCGGATGACAACACCCTTGTAGCTCTCGTCAACCATCTGACCTGCGAGGTTGTAAATGGCACCGGAAGCCTTGAGCGGTGTTATTACAGGCGTCTCGATGGCGTCAAGTGTAGTACCGTCGATGTATGAACCCTCGTTGACGAAGAATAGCGTTATCTGTGATGGCTTGCTGCTGATGGTCTTCGTGTATGAGTAGTTATATGTCTTGCCTGCTGTTGTCTTTATCGTTGCCTTCATGGTGAAGACGCCGGCAGCGGTGTACTTAACTTCCATATTGACGAGCGAGCCGTCCATGTCGCTGGTGAATGTATTCCAGTTGAAGTCTGATGAACAGCCTGTGTTGCTGCCTGTGGTGTTGTCCCAGTTGTCGCAGCGTATGCCGAAATACTCAGTGTAGCCTGATGCGCCATGTGTTGCGCTGGCACCGTAGAGACACCAGTTCTTATAGTTAGCAGCCTTGCTTGAGTAGTTGTAGAAGCTGAACTTAGCTGTGCCGTCGGCCTTCAGAATGTAGTCTTGTGTTGAGAAGTTGCTCCACCATGCTGCTGTAGTATTCTTGTTGGTAGATACCGGGTAGTACTCGGCAGCAGCATTTGTATCGACTGTGACAGCGTATGTCTTGGTGTATGTGTAGCCGTCTTTTGTTATGGTTACTGTGATGTTGGTAGTTCCGTTGCTGACAATCTTACCATCGTCAGTCATGACGTTGTGATTGCTTGATGACCATACAGCCTTTGCACCGAGAGCTCCTGATGACAGTGTGAGGTCGGCATTGGTCTTTGAAGGTATGTAGTTGCTGTCAAGTGTGTACTTTATAGCACCCTTGGCGTCTGCCTTTGAACCCCAGATGCACAGTCCGCTGGTTGTCAGTACAGAGCCGTTTGAAGCCTGTGTCGTCTCACTCTTCTGTGTGCCGCATGCTGTGAAGATGAGTGCTGGGATGTTGGTGTAGTCTATAATCTGCTTAGCCAGCACTCCGTGGAATGTTGCAGAGACAGATGTGCCAAGCACTTTCTCAAGCTTGATGTCAATGTATGCTGTGCCTGATGGGCATGACCATGTACCGTTGTAGTCGCCGGTTATGGTTCCGTCGGCATTAAGTGTTATGTTGCATGGTGTAGCATACTCTTTGTTTGCGGTGTTCTGACGGAACTTGTGTATCATGAATTGATACTCTCCACATATCTCACTTGTAGAGAATGGGGTGGTGGCAATGGTTGCATCAGTAACCGCTGTTGAGTTGTCATACTCATAAGGCGAAGCAACAAGCCAACCGTCCTGTGTCTGGAACAACTGGTGTACACGCACCTGATGACCTTCGGTGCCATCGTTGAAGCGTACATGGTTGACAAGGAGTCCATGGCCGAGGTGGTCAACACATGCTGAGTTGTGGCCCTGAGCAAGTTCGGCAACAGGCATGGTGTCCCACTGGTAGTTGCCAAAAAGCTTTACACCATAGTCGCGGCCTGCTGTTGAGCCGTAGTTCATGAGATACTTGCCTGGACGGGCATCCAGTCCCCAAGGGTCAAGGTATGGTCCGTCAGGGTTCTCTGAGCGATAGACGCGCATCTGATAACCACCGGCAGCAGCAAGTCCACCGTTAGTAATCCAGAGGTAGTAGTAGTTGCCGATGTGCTGAATGTAAGATGCCTCGCCAGAGCAGTAGTAGCCGCCACCAATCTTCTTTCCGAAGTAAGGGTCGCTTGTGCAGTTCTTACTTGCTGTGCCTGATGATGTGGTTACACCGTTTACCTGATAAGGATAGGTGACGGTATAGTCACGCAGACCGGTTGTCTCGTCAAGTTCAAGGATGAAAATACCACCCGACCAAGAGCCGTATGCCATCCATAGTTTGCCCTGTTCGTCGTAGAAGACGCAAGGGTCAATACAGTTTGGCCAGTAGTCGCCCCAGCTGCTGCTAACCTTATATCGTGCTGGCAGTGATGTCACGCCAGTAGCAATGTCAAGGTCTGTTTGTTTCCAGTCGTCGGTAGCAGCATAGTCAACGTGCTTGTATGAACCCTGGAAGCCAGAGAAAACGACAGGACCCTGGTAAACCCATGGACCTTCTGGGCTGTCGGATGTCAAGCAGACGATGCTTGAACACCAGTGATCGCCATTGATAGACATATACATGCACCATTTTTTCATAGTGGTGTTGTAGATGATGTCGGCTGCCCACTGATTACCCTGAACCTTGTCAGTACTGTACTGCCAGCTATGAGCGTTGAAGTTTCCGAATGCTACTTCCTCACCCTTGTAGTTCTTTACCTTTGTTATGGCATGTGTATTGTAGGCGTTGCTGTAGTTGACGAGCGTGCCACTGGTGTTTGCAAAGAGACTGTTGGCTGTGCCTGTTGACTCTTCACCAGCAGCAAATGAACTCCAACTCTGATAGCTGTCGGCTGCTGTAGTGTAGCCGCGGCCAAGGTGCGAACCATAGATGTAGTATCTTGGGTTTGTTGCTGTACCCTTCGTATAAGCATCCATCACGATGGATGGGTCGTGGCATGTCACGCGCTTTGCGTATGTCTTAGCTGAATAGGCATTTGCTATATCAGCGTCCGTGAGTGCTGTCTGAGCGTATGTCATCCCAGATGTCATAGCCAGAAGCATACTTGATAGTAGAAGTTTCTTCATAGATAATAAAAATGAAAAATAACTCCCACTGCTTTAATCCAGTTTGTTATTCTGATGTGAAGCTATCTGAACAATCTGAGTTAAAGCGGTGGAAGTTACTTTTTATGTGTTATGATAATGCGTTATGATAAAATGCGTTACAATTGTTTTTTACTTGCGCATAGCATTCTTCTTAGCGCCAGCTGCAGTGTCAAACTTCAGACAAGCATTCTCTACTGTAACAGCGAAATACAGGTCTTCAGGATCGATGCCGTTGATGCCTGTGTAGTGCTGCTCGTAGTTGTTGCCATCAGAACCTACAACTGCCATGTCGATGTTGGCTGTGTTGAGGCCGGTGTTGGTGATGGTGACTGTAACCTTAGCACCATTCATGACAGATGTGAATGTATCCCAGTTCCAGTTGCATGTCGGGCTGCATGCGCTATAGCCTGTGCCCCAACCGTAGTTGTCCATACGAACCACAGCATACTCCGTGAGGTCGGCCTTGCGCAGGATGACGACTGCATTGTGCCAGTTTGCTGCAGCGTCACTGTAGTTTGTGAAGCTGAAGACTGTCTTTGTCTCGTTCTCAATCTTGATGTCATTACTGAATGCTGTCCACCAACCAGTAGAGAAGTCCTCAGCACCTACAACGGCAGGTGTTGGAGTGACAAAGTTGACAGGGTAAACCTTGACAACAGTGAACTTGGCAGTAGCTATGACAGGCTTTGTAGCACCATTGCCCTTAGATGTCTTGCTGTAAGCTACGATGAGCTGCTTCTCACCGAGTGTCGAGATGTCAGGCATAGATGTTACGGTAAGGTCAGCGAGCTCTACGTCCTGAACTGCTGTTCTGCCTTCGTCGCCCTCGTATGTTACGGTGGCTGTCATGCCCTTGAGGCCTTCCTCAAGAGTCTGGCCTTTTTCCATTGTCTCAGGAACATGGTTGAGAACCATTGATACTGGCTGCATGTCAGGAACAATCTGTGCTGTACCGGTGATTTCCTCCTGATACATCTTCTCCTCTGCAGCTTCGTTCTGCAGATAAACAGTGATGCTCTCAGCTGAGTAACCATCCTTGGTGTATGAGTAGTGATACTCAGTGCCGCTTGAAGCGGTAATCTCGTCATACATCATGAGGGTACCATCGGCATAAACTACTTTCATCTTGTGGGTAGAACCGTTCATCTCCTGTGGGAAGGTATCCCAGACGAAGTCGCTTTCGCAACCTGCATTACTACCTGCAAGGTTCTCCCAGTTATCACCACGAAGCTTGACGCTCTGTACGCCATCAACGTCAACGCAGAGTACCCAACCCTGCCAGTTGCTTACACCGGCTGTCGTCTGGTCAAATTCATAGTTCAGAGTCTGGCCGTTGTAGAGTGTCATCTCGTTTGACTTTGATTTGAGGTATGAGTCATCTACAGAACCCCAGGTGTACTGAAGTGTACGTGCTGGTTTCACGCTGGCGATAGAGTCAATTGTTGCCTCTATCCAGTCAGGTGCACCTACCGAGTAGAGATCACCACCCTCGCAACCTGTCAATGTCAGCATGCTGGTGCCTAATAAGGCAGCGAAGAGGAATGCTGGTATTTTATTTAGATATTTCATTGTACTTTCTGTTTACAGTTAATTATTTAGAAAGGTTTACGACAGGGTGAACTGTCCAACCCTTGCCTGTGAAGTAAGATGCGTTGCTGGTGCCGTTGTTGCAGCTGTTGCGTACAAGGTTTGCATCAGCGTTGAGGTCGGTGTTGTAGATAGGGAGGAACTCCTCGCCATCGTTATATCCCTCGAATGTAGCACGTACTGGGTTAACAGCATAGCTGTCGCCATAGTGTATTGCATCCTTTGGATTACCCTTTGTCTCTGTACCCTGGCCGATACCGATGCGGATGGTAGAGTGCTCCTTCATCTGCTGCAGACGGTCAGCTGAGTAGTAGAATCCCCAACGGAGGAGATCGAAGCCACGACCGAACTCACAGCCGAACTCCTTTGGACGCTCGACATTAGCAATCTGCTCGAAGAGCTTGTCCTTAGAATTGAAGTCAGAGAGCTTGAGGCCTGCAAGCTGTGCACGGTTACGAACCAAGTTAATCCAGTCGATAGCCTGCTGTGTTGGGCCGTTAACCTCATTCTCGCACTCTGCTGCACGGAGAAGAACGTCAGAGTAACGCATCAGACGGAGGTTGATACCGCAGTGCAGACCTGTTACGACAGCGCTGTAGAGACCTGTACGGAGGTTAGTGTTCTTAGCGATAGGCAGACCACCGTTTGTGCTGTTTGTCTCAACAATAGTAGAAGGAGTCAGCTTGTTGCCGTAAGCAACGTTGCCATACTCATAGCCTTCCCAATCGCTCTCGTATGTACCGATGGTCCAATAGAGACGTGGATCAAGCTTTCCGGCTGTTGTCTTCTCGTTCTGGAAGAGCTCGTAGAGCCAGTAAGATGCAGAGAGGTCGGCCCAGCCACCGTATGTACCAGGAGCGAAGTTCGACTCAACAGCGTGTCCCTGTGTAGGATCAGAGTTGATGTTCACTGGAGTCCACTCATCGGTGTTGCCCTGCTGACCGTAGTCAAGGAACTGTACCTCATAGAGTGACTCGTCGTTGTTCTCATATTCAGTACCCTCACGGAAGTTGTCACCGTAGTTGTCCATCAGCTTGTATGTGCCGAAATTACCATTGATGATTAACTTGAGAATGTCAAGGGCATCGCTATACTTGTGACGCTGCATGAGAACGCGTGCATAGTAGCCAGCAGCTGCACCGCTTGTGGCACGGCCCTTTGTCCACTCGCCGCCTTGGTCCTTTGTCGGAAGGAGATGCATGGCATCACTGAGGTCTTTCTCTGCCTGGTCAAGTACGAGGTCGTACTGTGCGTTAGGATCATCCTCTGAACCGTTTGCTGCATAGCCACTCTTCAGGAAGTCGTATGTGGTATAGTCTGTCAGAAGGAATGGGTTCTGATAGAGGCAAGCAAGGTTGTAGTATGACAGTCCGCGGAGGAAGAGAGCCTGGCCGAGGATGTTCTTACGTGCCTCGCTGAGTCCGAGTGAGTTGATAGCATCCATTCGTTCGTCCTGATTATCATATCCCTCCTGGTTGCTGTTGTAGTTGCCACACTTCATGGTGATGTAGTTACATGCAGAAACTGTCATGTACCAGTCACGCCAAGGCCATGAAGAAATCGAGTTATATTCATTGACATTAAAGTCGTCGAACTCAAGATACCATACCTGTGATGAGTTCCATACCTCATCACCACGTGTAAGGTCGATGGTATAGCCAACACGTGCGTATGTTCCCTCGAAACGTGTATGATGGTAAGCGGCAATGACAGCTTCCTCAAGCTCATTGTCCGTTTCACCGAATGATTCCGTTGTCTGCTTGTTAGGATTCTGAACATCCATATCACTGCAGGCAGACAATGTTGTGAGCCCTAACAGGAGGGCGAGTGAATACTTATTTATTTTCATAATTGAAATCCTCCTATATTAGAAACCGAAGTGAAGACCGAACATGATTGTTCTTGCTGATGGATAAGAGCAGAAGTTGTAGCCTGGTGTGAATGTTCCAGGAGCAAAGTCTACATTGTATCCATGATAACCTGTGAATGTGTAAAGGTTCTGAACAGAAACGTATGCACGTACGCTGTTTACAACGTTGTTGAACCACTTGTCAGGGAAGTTGTAACCAAGCTGTACGTTGGCAATCTTCCAGTAGTTGGCATTCTGTATCATACGCTCAGAGAAGAGGTCGTTCCATCCGAGTGAAGCGTCAGTACCCTCGTTTGCGTTGATGTATGTACGAGGCACGTTAGAGATGTATGTTGTGCCGTCCTCGCTCCACTGGTTAGCATTCAGGATGTTAACGTCCTTGTTAGCATAGCCGTAGCAAGAGTTGAGTGAGTTGTAGATATCATCAGTTACATGGAATCCGAGAGCACCGTATGTAGAGATGGCGAGGTCGAAGTTCTTGTAGTCGCAGTGGAAGCTGAGGCCGAAGTTCATCTTTGGCATACCGCTGCCGAGAACCTGACGGTCGGCTGTTGTTATCTCACCGTCACCGTTGATATCCTTGTAGAGGCAGTCACCTACCTGAGCACCCTGCTGTGTAGCATGGTTGTCAAGGTCTGACTGTGTGCGTGCGATGCCTTCGTAAACATATCCGTAGAACTTACCTACCTCTTCGCCTACCTTTGTGAGGTAGTTGCCAGTGAGATACTCCTCTGTGCCGAAACCGAGTGAGAGAACCTTGTTGCGTGTCGTAGAAACGTTACCGCTGATGTCATACTTGAATGCGTGGTCATGGTTGCGGTATGTGAGGCTGACCTCAATACCCTTGTTCGACATAGATGCTGCATTCATTGTAACGCTGCTGTTTGTTACGCCGAGGTATGTAGGAACAGGTACACCGTAGAGAAGGTCTGTTGACTTGTTGTAGTAGTACTCAGCTGTGAACTCGATACGGTTGTTGAACATAGCCATATCGATACCTACGTTAGATGTTGACTTCTTCTCCCAAGAGATGTTGTCGGTGATATAGGTGAGAACACCTGAACCAGAAACAGCTGTACCGCCGAAGCTGTACTTAAGGTTGTTACGTGACATGGCCTGGGTGTAAGCGTACTCGCCGAGGGCGTTTACGTTACCGAGCTCACCGTAGCTACCACGGAGCTTGAACATATTGATGATGTTGTGGTCAATAGGGAAGAACTTCTCCTTGTCAAGACGCCAACCTAAAGATACTGAAGGGAATGTACCCCAACGGATGTCCTTCTTCAGACGTGAAGAACCATCGCGACGTACGATAACAGAGAGGAGGTACTTCTCATCGTAGTTGTAGTTCAAACGTCCGAAGTAAGAGTTCTGTACGTGCTTTGACTCATAAGAATAAGGTGCAGCGTATGATGTACCGTTACCGAGCTGCAGATAGTATGGCTCAGAGAAGTTGTAGGCTGTACCTGTCTGTGTGTGGTAGTTATCGTCCTGATATGTGATACCAGCAACGAAGTTGATGTTGTTCTTGCCGAGGTGTCCATCGTAAGTCATGGTGTGCTCCATCAGGAACGAGCTGCTGTTACGGTAGCCTTCTGTGAGAGCCTCGTTTGACTTAGCAAGATATACACGGTTTGACTGGATCCAAGCAGGAATCCATGTGAAGTCCTTGCAGTATGTGTGGCTGTAAGAGAGGTTGAGATTGTAGTGGATGCTGTGATTCTCGCTCTTGATGCCCAGCATGTTGAAGATGTCAACGTCAGCAGAACCTGTTGTTACGAGACGGTCAACGCGTGTGTTACGCTGAATCATGTTGTTCACGAGCAGAGGGTTCGATGCAGAGATATCACCGTGGATGTCAGTGTAGTAAACACCATAGCCGTGTGCGTCATACTGATAGTCAGAAGCAGCACCTACCTTGTCGTCGAGTACCCATGTTGACTCGTCGTATGCCTTGATGGTAGGCTGCATGAGCAGTGTACCGCGCAGCACGTTGGTAACGTCGCCGTAAAGACCCTGGATGTACTCTGATGCGTTAGAGATACCCATACCGTCCTCGTTAGAGTGAGCGTAAACGATACCTGTGCGGAACTTTACGAACTTTGTGTCGAAGTTGTTGTTGGCACGGATGTTGAAACGCTCGTAGTTAGGACCTGAGCCCTGCAGTGTTCCTCTCTGGTTGAAGTAGTCGAGAGAGACATTATAAGTATTGTGAGCACCACCACCGCTGAATGCTACGTTGTGGTTCTGACGGATACCTGTCTTGAATACCTCCTTGAACCAGTCGGTATCTGTGTTGTCCTTTGTTCCGTCTGTGTTGAAACCACGGAAGTAGTACTGTCCGTTAGCGTCCTGTGTGTAACCGCCTGGCATGGCAATCTGGTTGTTTGCACAAGCCTGTCCGAGGTAGTTGCTGTACTGGTCGGCGTTCATGACGTCGTACGTACCTTTATTAATATTATCGAAGCCAACGTAGCCGCTGTACTCCATCTTCAGTGGCTGATCCTTCTTACCATTCTTTGTCGTGATGATGACAACGCCGTTGGCAGCCTGAGCACCGTAGATGGCACCTGCGGCAGCATCCTTGAGCACCTGGATTGTCTCGATGTCGTTAGGAGAGAAGTCGCGGATTGTAGTACCCATTGGCACACCGTCGATAACGTATAGTGGAGCTGTAGAGCCGAATGAGCCTAAACCACGGATACGTACTGCAGGGTCAGCACCAGGCTGGCCGTCAGAGGTAATCTGCACACCGGCAACCTTACCCTCGAGCATTGTTGAGATGTTAGAGTTAGATGTGCGCTTGAGCTCGTCTGCGTTCACGATAGATACCGAACCTGTCAGGTCGGCCTTCTTCTGAACACCGTAACCAACGACAACAACCTGGTCGAGGATTGTGTTGTCGCCCTCAAGCTGGATAGGATCAAGTACTGCGCGTCCGCGAACAGCAACCTCACGATCCTTGTAGCCTACGTAACTTACAACGAGAACGGCATCTGATGGAACCTCCAGCTGGAAGTTACCGTCGATGTCAGTCACTGTGGCTGTCTGCGAATTCTTAACCTTGACGGTGGCACCTAACAATGGTTCACCATCCTGGTCAACAACCTGGCCCTTTACCTTAACGGCCGGTGCTGCTGCTACGGCTGCCATAGCAGGAGTAGGACAAAGTGTCGCTCCACCCATGACGCTCATGCTCAGCATCATCAAGAATAGTTGTTTTTGCATTTTTAGTTGAATTAGTAGTTAATTATATATAATATTGTTTATGTCGGTCTCTTGTGTCTATGTTTTTTAGTTAGTTATATATATTAAATGTTTTTATTCGTAAAGAATACGATAAGGCACCTTCAGCGTGGTGCTCGTTTTATTTCGTCAGTTATGTTTGCATCTCAAAATGTCTGACAAATTTAGGCAAAGTTATCCATATATAAAAATTTGTAATGCTTTATTTAATACATCTAAAGTGAATTTCACATATTTTTAGTTAAATCAATGGTGTCTTTAAGAAAAAAGGCTTAAATACTTAACTCACGTCAAACTGAATTATAAAAAAATAAATAGTGTCAATTTTACCCTTATTCTTGTTAAAAAAGTAACATTTTTGCTATAATATTTGGTATATTGAAAAATATATATTACCTTTGTCCTCGAACAACTAACTACAGTATCATATAACTAAGCCGATGCGACACTTTCTTACGATAAGTTTGCTCTTGCTGACATTCACGGCATGTGCACAGCGCAGGCATCATTTTGATGCCCAGTATCCCGACGTTCACGACCCTGTAATGGCGCAGGGCGAGGATGGTCGTTACTACGTCTTCTCGACGGGCATGGGCATCAGCGTCATGTCGAGCAGCGACCTCAAGACATGGCAACAGGAGCCCGGAGTATTCTCCGTAACGGCTAAGATGCCTGATGGAAAGGAGTTCTCCTCACCGGGCAATGCGCAGCTGCCGACATGGACAACTGACAGCGTACGGGGATTCCACGGCCATATGTGGGCGCCTGACATCAGTCGCCATAACGGCAAGTGGTATCTCTACTACTCATGTTCGACGTTCGGAAAGAACGGCAGCGCCATCGGTGTTGCCACAAACAAGACTCTCGACCCTAAGTCGCCGGACTTCAAATGGGAGGATCAGGGGCCTGTCGTAGTGTCGCACAAGCACGTTGACGACTGGAATGCCATTGATCCGAACTTAGCCTCGGAATGTAAAATGGAGGACGGAAAGTGGAAAGTGGAAAATGGAGAATACATACCTACCGGCAACAGTGTCCTCTTCTGGGGCTCGTTTTGGGACGGCATACAGATGGCGCCGCTCCGTGCCGACCTGAGGACGCTGGCGGCAAAGCCTGTTACTATAGCCCGTCGCTATGCTCCTGCCCGCAACCAGAAGACGGCGGATCCTTCCATTGAGATTGTTGGCAACGACACTGTTGAGGCGGGTGAGAACGCTATCGAGGCACCTTTCGTCATCAGTCACGACGGTTGGTACTACCTCTTTGTAAGCTGGGACTACTGCTGCCGAGGCAAGAACTCGACATACAAGACCGTCTATGGCCGCAGCCGCACACTGACAGGGCCGTACCTCGATAAGAACGGCAAGGATATGCGACAGGGTGGCGGCACCATCCTTGTCGGTCCCGACGACAAGTTCTTCGGCGTAGGCCACTGTTCGGCATACGAACTGACCATGCCCGATGGCACCACCCGCCAGTGGTACTTTCTCTCGCACGCGTATGATATAAGTAAGGATGGTCAGTCGAAGCTGTTCCTGCGCAAGCTGGAGTTCGACAAGGACGGATGGCTCAGCTTAACAATTAAGGTGGGTTCTATTAATTCCCACCGATGAAATGTGTAGCTTATGGGCTAATATCGTTTTGCCATCTTTTGGTTTCTTTTCGGTTCAAACTGTCAACTCTCTCAGTCGTTATGCCCGCATAACTCCATCAAGAAGTTAACACTTTGACCTCGAAAATAAGTCCAAAATCTGCCAAAGCGAATTAATAGAACCCA
>R03__coassemble_1374_pt1 | contig 11460 bp, 10 predicted proteins | sample R03__metabat2_low_PE_024 | metagenome-assembled genome bin R03 | reverse complement strand
TAAGATTAAGCCTCTTCTGTGTGGTTAGCCTCGTATGTCTTAGAGATAGTGTAACCAACCTCGTCGAGAGCGTATGTCAGCTTATCGATCTTGTTTGAGTAGAAGTTATAAGCAACAACAGCACACCATGATGTCAAGATACCAGATGCTGTATTTACGAGGGCCTCAGAGATACCAGTAGAGAGCTCGAGAGAGTCACCACCACCACCAGCAGCGAGGGCTGCGAATGACTTGATCATACCGACAACGGTACCGAACAGAGCGGTAAGAGTACCGAGGGTTACGAGAGTAGCAAGGATAGGCATGTTCATCTGGAGAGTAGGCATCTCAAGCTGTACAGCCTCCTCGTGAGCCTGCTGAATCTTAGAAACCTTCTGCTCTTTCTTCAGACCTGTTGTAGCCTCCATCTCATTGTAAGCCTTGAGAGAAGCAGAAACAACATTACCTACAACACCCTGCTGCTTGTCGCAGAGCTGCTGTGCCTTAGCGAGATCGCCAGCTGCGAGAGCTGCCTTGATGTTAGCAACGAACTTAGCAAGCTTGCCCTTACCGTTAGCATTGTTGAGTGCGAGAGCACGCTCTACAGAGAGTGCGATCACAGTGAAGAGGAGTGTGATGATGACTGGAACGACGATACCACCCTTATAGATTGTACCGAGGAGGTTGCCTGGGAGAGGAGCGTTAGCGTTGTCGCCACCCTGGAAGTTACCTGGGTTACCAAGCACGAACTGATAGAAACATACACCTGCGATGAAACAGAGTACGATGATCCAAATCGCTGCGCGAACACCCTGGAAGCCCTGGCTCTTCTTTGCTGGGGCTGCTTTCTGTGAATTTGCCATAATTTTTTGTTTAGATTTAGTTATTAATTAAGTTTAATAAAAATATTTTCCGAACGAATCGGGGTGTTTTTATAGTTTTCATTCGCAAAGATACTTATTTTCGGCGAAATAACGTACCTATTAAAGAATTTTAACTACAATTTTAATAAAATTTCCTTGATTTTGGCTCTTGACCTATGCTAAGAGTGCAAGAGTATCCTTAATTCTGCGCATTGACTCGATAATATTTTCATCGCTGGTTGCATAGCTCATGCGGAAGCATTCTGGTGACCCGAAAGCATCACCGGCAACGGTTGCGACATGTCCTTGCTCAAGGATGAAGAGGCAGAGGTCGGTTGATGATGTGATTGTTTTGCCGTTATAGCTCTTGCCGAAGAATGACGAGCACTTTGGAAAGAGGTAGAAGGCACCCTGTGGGTTGTTTACCTCAAGTCCTGGTATCTCTTTTGCCAGTTTCACGATAAGATTCTTGCGACGCTCGAATGCAAGACGCATCTCCTCAACACAATCCTGAGGTCCGGCAAATGCTGCCTCTGCAGCTTTCTGCGATACGGAGCATGGTCCCGAAGTATATTGTCCCTGTAGCTTGTTGCAACCCTTGACAATCCACTCCGGAGCAGCGATAAAACCGATGCGCCAGCCTGTCATGGCATACGCCTTTGACACACCGTTGATAATTACAACACGGTCTTTGATATCGTCAAACGATGCCATCGAAGCATGTTTGCCGACGTAGTTGATGTGCTCGTATATCTCGTCAGCAATAACAATGACATTCTCGTGTTTGAGGAGGACGTTCTTTAGACCTTCGAGCTCCTCCTTATTATATACTGAACCCGTAGGGTTAGAAGGAGAGCAGAGTATGAGCGCGCGCGTCTTTGGTGTTATGGCTGCCTCAAGCTGTTCTGGAGTAATCTTGAAATCCTGCTCGATAGGTGCCTCAATGAAGACAGGCGTTCCCTCTGCAAGAAGTACCATCTGAGGATAACTTACCCAATATGGAGCAGGGATGATTACCTCGTCACCAGCATTTACCAGAGCCATTATTGTATTGCAGACAGACTGCTTTGCTCCGTTTGAACATAGTATCTGACTTGGCGCGTAATCAAGGCCGTTCTCGTTCTTGAGCTTATTGACGATAGCTTTCTTGAGTTCAGGATATCCAGGAACAGGGCTATAGCGGCTCCAGTTATCCTCTACAGCTTTTATGGCTGCCGCCTTGATATGGTCAGGGGTATTAAAGTCTGGTTCACCGACGCTAAGGTTGATGACATCAATTCCTTGTGCCTTCATTTCCGAGCTTTTCTGCGACATAGCAAGTGTTGCTGATGGCGAAAGGCGGTTAAGTCGGTCTGATAAATTTGACATAATTAATCGTTATTTGTAATTATTTTGTGCAAAATTACTTATTTTTCTTCACTTTGACGAATAAACGCAACTTTTTTTTTGATTTTAACTATATTTTTTCATTATTTGCGTAATCTGTAGTTTCATCTCTGCCGTCAAGTCCTATATTTAAAAAGGTGTCAATCGTTTTTACAATCTTGTCATTAAGTGAATGTATCTGCTTGAGGTCTGCGAGAAGACGGATGCGGAAACGCCACATGCGGAAGTACAGGAAGATGCCGAGAGGCAATATGCAAAATGCGACGATATTCTTCCAACGATGGTTAAATGGGCGTGTATGTGCCTTGACAGACATGACAGGGTATTGTGATAGCAACTTCATGACATCACGACGACGTGTATTGCCGAGGTCGTCTATCGTTGCCTCCAGTTCCTCGCTGATACGCTCTATTTCATGATCGGGTCGATAACGGAAGAACACACTTATGATGTTAGGTGGCACAGCAAGACGATGCTCACGGTTGTATGCTACGATGTCGTTTGTAATGGCAGTCAGTGCATCGCTGTCAGCAGAATAATTCGGTTCGTTGATAATGACCTCCTTCATTGCTATGCTTCGTTTCTGACGCAATCCCAATAATCGCATGAAGAAACTACGATACAAATCGACATTAAATACCATTGAATCCTTATTCGCCTTGTAAGTAAAGAAGACGGCTGTAGGAATGAGCACAGCAGGCGCAAGGCCTTTGGCAAACCATACAGGCCAATCGCCTATTCGCGCCATTCGGAATCCAGTATTGTCAAGGATATAGTAGATAATGAACACAACGACTGAGATGATCACAGGGACACCAAGTCCGCCTTTGCGAATAATTGCGCCCAGAGGTGCTCCGATAAAGAAGAACACGAGACAGAGTAACGACATGGAGTACTTGTTCACCCATTCAAGGTAATGTTCACGAACAGCACGATATCCATCATCGGCCATCAGACTACTAAAAGACAGGAAGTCGTGTGCCATGCGGACCTCACTGAGGGTCTGCGTCTCGACTGTCTTCTGTGCATCAAATGGCAGATGTGCATACATGGAGTCTGTGTTCAGTAGCGCACCCTGCATACTCTTGAATTTCTTTATGCCTTCTATACTATCCTTCTTTTCAGGTACGTAGCGTGTAAAGTACTGACGCACCATTTCCTTCTTCAGTTCCCATCCGATACTGTCAAGGGCATGATTAGTACGTCCCAGGCCAACCTTGATATCGGAAAGGCTCTTGCCACGGGCGTCACCAGCAAAGACCTCATTATCAATCTCCAAGTCAGAATTAAAGTCCATCAGTATGCCCTTCGTGATGAATGTTTCACGACGGTAAGGCACATTAGCATTACCTATAACATCCTGCGACTTCATGTTCTCGAACCACTCGCCAGAATAGAGACTCAGCAGCAGGTGTTTACGCTCAGCTGTGGTCTGCAGACGAGCTGAGTCGGCCAGGATTATGGCAGCGTCCTCGAACGAGTCTGTCATCTTGTATATCATCACACCGTAAAGCATTCCAGTGCTCATGTCTTTCTTCTGGACATAAAGGTTACAATTCGGTATGCCGTCGTAGAATACACCCTCAGGAATCTCCAATTCTGGGCTCTTTTGCTTCATAGCAACAAGCAACTGCGCAAATTTCTTGTTCGCCTCCGGAGCTATATAGTTCTGAAAGCCAAATGAGGCAAGCGATATCAATGCTGTCAGAAAGATCAACGAACGGAATGCCTGCATCAACGAGATGCCCGCTGCTTTGATAGCCGTCAACTCAGAACTCTCACCAAGATTACCAAACGTAATCAGCGACGACAACAATATGGCCAGCGGCAAAGCCTGTGGCACAAGCATGAGACCCATATACCAGAAGAACTGCGCCAACACATCAAGTGTCAATCCCTTGCCGATCAGTTCGTCAACATAACGCCACAGGAACTGCATCATCAGCACAAACTGGCTGATAAGAAATGTTCCGGCAAAGAGCAGGCCGAACTGTTTGGAGATAAATATGTCGAGTTTCTTAACAAGAATCATTATAAAATTAGGTATAACCTTCTATTTGGGGTGCAAAAGTACAAATAAAAATCGAGATAAACGAAATTTTTTAGCAAATACCGCAAAAAAACACCAAAACTTTTTGCAGTTTCAAAAAAAAACAGTAACTTTGCACCCGCAAATCAACAAAACGAGTGTCTTGCGCACTAAATTAGCAACGAAACTCTTTGTTGTACAGCACAAATGATGGCGCGGTAGCTCAGCTGGTTAGAGCGTCGGATTCATAATCCGGAGGTCGAGGGATCGTGACCCCCCCGCGCTACTTTGAGAATCAAGGACTTACGAGAAATCGCAAGTCCTTTTTTCTTTTTCGGCGAACACTACGCGAACATCTTGGCTTTGGGTTGAGCCTATGATACTTTAATTTCGGAATATCAGTACTCACGCAGAATAATCCATTGTTTATGATATTCTGCTTTGTTCCGAAATATTGGTGTCCGGTAAACGTGCAGGAAAGGTTGCTATTCAAAAACCAGCAGAAGACAAGGCTAACGTCGAGGCATTCTTAGAGGATGCATCTTGTAATCAAGAATGCTGCATCTTGGCACTTCAATGGGTATATACTATACAGCAAAGACTCAGTAATTGTGATGTAATTACTGAGTCTTTGTTGTGTAATTACTGTGTCTTTATAATGTAATTACTGAGTCTTTACGACGTTATGTGTATATTCTTGGTGTATTATCAACTACTGAGGGAGCTTTGTAATGTAGAGATTGTAAATACCTTCTGCGTGTAGAGGCATTTCTGATGACATTAGCCGCTCTTGCATACAGACTTATTCCGCGCGTTCTTGAGAGCACATCTCACCTCCAGACGTAGGGCTTATCATCTATTATTGAACATCAGCATTCTTCAGACATTTGCCGGACACCAATAATTCCGAAAATAAATCCCCCTCATTTATGACGGCTGCATATTTTTAAGTACAAGATACATAAAACAAAAGACGCACAGGCATCTGCTGCCTGTGCGTTGATTTCATTACTAAGTTTAACAACGATTTTACACTTGCGGTTCCTTGCCACCTGTGCGTTCTTGAATCCAAGCTGACGGGCGATCTCATCCATTCGGACTTTCTTGAGATACATCATCATCAGTTCGCGGTCCTGAGGATCCAAGTGCTCAATCAACTCGTACATGTGCTCCTTCAGCAGCATGTGTGCTGTTCCGCTGCTGATGTAGCCGTAGTCGACTTCCACGCCATTATCCTGTGGATAGTAGCGGGCGTCCCAATCCTCCGACCACACCTGCTTGCTGAGCCAGTGTCCATGCATGTGAGCACAGATGACCTTCAGCATGCCTATCATAGGCTGTCCATCCCAGTCAGTCATCTTGCTGAACTTCTTCCAAAGTTCCCATGATGCCTCCTGGAAGATGTCCTCTGCATCAGCATAAGGAAGGTTGTTGTACTTGGATTTGAGCCATGAGAGAACCTCATTACGCTGATTCCGAACCAAGGTGTCAAAGAACGCTGCTTTTACGCTTTTTTTAATCAAGTTTTACCTCCAATTAAAAAGTTAGACAATAGTAAATTATCAATATGTAGACGATTGAGACACCATAAAAGTTACAACTTCAGCAGACTTATTTTGTCCGAAAACATAAAAAGATGAGCCATATCATTTCTGATACAGCCCATCTTCATTACAAATGTAAGATACTGTATATGCTTAGACCTAACCAAGGTAGCGATAGAGCAGATGGCTGTTGTCCGACTCCTTCATCTTGACAACCGCCTTTTCACGTATCTGTCGCACACGTTCCCGTGACAACCCGAGCTCATAGCTGATATCGTCAAGGGTCTGTTCTCGCTTGTCTATACCAAAAAATCGGGTGACGATCTCTTTCTCACGAGGAGAGAGTGTATGGTTAATAAAGTCAACAAGGTCTGTATGCAAGGAATCTTTGTCAACGGCCATATCCGTCTTGCTCTCACTTGCAATCAGGTCACCGACTGTTGCATCACTGTCATCACCCATTGGATTGTCTGTAGAGATTGTAGCGGTGGTACTGGCTATAAGCGTGCGTGCCTTTTCGAGGGTTATATCCGCAAACTCCGCAAACTCCTCTGGCGTAGGCTTACGCTGCTCCGTCTGCATCGTTTCCTGCGTCAGCATTTTATACTGCGTCAGCAATGCTTGCTGGTTGACAGGTATGCGTATCATTCTGCCTTTGGCCCCGATGGCCTCCATGATGCTCTGGCGAATCCACCAGACAGCATAGGATATGAACTTGAATCCGCGCGTGTCGTCAAATCGCTCGGCAGCCTTTATCAGTCCGATGTTACCTTCTGAAATCAGGTCCGAGAGTTCCATGTTCCTCTGATGGTACTGGTTGGCTACGGAAACGACAAAGCGGAGATTTGCCTCTACCAGGCGTTGCTTAGCTCGTTCACCTTCCTTGCCTCCCTTCCTGATGAGCCTCGACAGTTGCACTTCTTCGTCCATGGTTATCATCGGATAACGGTTTACCTCACGAAGGTAGTTGCTTACAGACATGGTATTGCGGTCAGTGATGCTCTGTGTACTCTTAAATTCTCTTATTGCCATAGTGTGTGTTTTCCTTTCACTTGTTTATGTGTTCTATGTGTTTAACAGAGGGCGTACGTCATGATGCTTTTTCTCCCTCTTCTATAATGTAATACCATAAATTAAGAAAATGTAACCGCCCAAAGTAAAGTTTTTTCAAAAAAATAAAAAAACTTGCTCATGAATGCAAAAGGGACGAGTCAATCAATGCTTTTGACTCGCCCCCTTGATTGTTGGCTCTGTAACTTCAATCATCCAATTATTCGGGATAATTACCCTCGCAGTAAGCCTTTACCAACGAGGCATGCGACAGTGGCTGTGTCGGATCATCAACATCGCAGTTGGTCTCATAGTCCAGCAGCACGACGGTGTGTGTCTTTGCCAGAGTCTTTATCTTCTCAACCTCAGCCTGACATTTATTGTCAAGCACCCACTTGTATGATGGGAGATAAAGGATGTGGCGTGCCTCTATGTATCCAAGCAGCGTAGGGTCGGTGACACCGCGGCGATGGCCCTTGCATGCTCCAAAACGTCGTGTCGTGCGCTTCAGATTCTTCATCGTTGCATTGCGGAAACACGATGTGTCCATATTGTCACGCTGGAACATCTTCAGCCCTTGCCAGATGCCTTCGACACTGTATGAGCAGAACCCCGGCGAGTTAGGCACGGGGATGCCACCATGAGGATAGAACGGCGAGAACTTCTGGAACTCATCATCAGCATGACTGGTACAGTCAATGATTATACACTCATCACCGTAAGCCTTCTTCAGAGTGGCTTCGCGTTTTCTTTTACTTTCTACTACTATCATAATCGTTCCGTTAATTTTGTTACAAAGATACTGTTTTTCTTTCAAACAGGGAAATAGAAAGACCAAAAATCTTTCCATTTCCTTGAAAGTCATTCCAATCTATCATCCAACCTTCTTATAGTCTTCCTCTTCGTTAAGAAGCCTCTCCTCTTCCTGTATCATCTTCTCTTCCTCCTTCTCCTTTCGTTCCTTCACGAACTTCAGGTGCTCCTTACGCCAATCCTTGATAAACTCATCCCACTTATACCACAACTTCTCAACATCAAAGTTGCCGAACACCTTACTCTGACGAATCTTTGCCTTGATGGCCTCCTTCACCTTGTCGCTACTGCCACACTCGACATAGTCCATCACATCCTCGTTGAGCTCCAACATCTTGATTACCCTCACCATCTTACCATTAACTTCCTCACTCTTAACCATCATCACCTCAACATTCTTTACATTCTTCATAACTTTAATCTCCAAATTTTAATTAAACTTCTGTTGTCTGTCACTAATATATACCAGACATTAGACAAACGTAATCTTGTATTGTGTAAAATTTACGAAATAATTTATCTCGTGCATAAGAAAGGTGCAGACAAGCTTTGATAATACGAGGACTGTCTGCACCTTATTATATATGTATGCCAGAATGTGAGATGCGGTTAGAAGAATGTCGTCAGCACTTTGTCAAAGATGTCGTTCGGGGAAGCAAGGTCAAAGAGTTCCATGGACGTCTTGAGTTTCAGCACGTCGATATCACTGCCCATGATGTAGCCGATGCTCTTGCCCTTGTTTCCAAGGAGAGCCTGACAGATCTCGCGCAGCCGCTGGCCGAGCACTGGATGCCGGAGGTATGCCTTTGCCTCGTCAAGACCGTCGAGGCCGTAGTACTCTGAGTTGTAGCTATGTCCGAGACCTTTCTGTTGCGGGAAGATATACCATATCCAATGACCGGTCTTCCTGCCGTTCTGTATTTCCTCAAGGGCTTCGGGATAGTCACGTTCCTGGGCTGCGAGGAAACGCTGGAGGTCGTATTTCGACTGTACAGTTATCTGCTCTGGCATGCCGATGATATCCCAGAATGATGCCGGCAGAGAGACATTGCTGATGTTACGGCAACACTCAAACATAGGTGCTATCTGCTTTACGTTGAAACCTGCAATACCACAGCCAATAGGAGTGACGAGGAATTTCAGGGACGAATGACTCTTGGCATATTCGGCAAACGCCTTGACTTCCGCTTCCATTACAGCGAGTCCGCTCATGGAGTCAATGGCGTAGCTTTTACCATGCAGACCATGACCTTCGCCCATGACAGCCCCAAAATGCTCATAGGCATAGCGTGCTGCTCCGCCACCATGCTGTCCTAAGGCATTTGAGCCGAAGACGAATATCTCATTCGAACGAAGAGTGACGATATTATCGGGTGTTACACGTCCGCTATTGCTGAGCTCGCGTGCCTTGTCTTCTACCTCCTCTTCATATACTGCATGCACAACCTTCCATTCGTCAAGGACATCCTTACGACCCTGATACTTCAGCTTAGAGAGGTCATCCTGACGGAACACCTTGGTCTCAAGAATCTGCTTCTCGATAGCTTTCTTTACAGCATCCTGCGTCTTGCACTTCGCCATGGCCTTCATATCCACGGTAACGGTGACAGCCTTCTTTAGCTCAAGGCTGACGGCCGTGACTTTCAGTTTTTTATATCCTATGCCTGCATCGCTGTCGTTGCCTTCATGCTCCTCGCTCTCGTCATCAGTTAAGCCTGTTGGGAGCACGCTATCCTCATTCACAACGCGGAAATAGATATGGTTAGGGTGTATGCCGTCGAAGACGAACTTCGTGACATTGCAGAGCCATGCCGTACTGTCGTAGTACATGCAGTTGCTCACCTGATAGGTGGCACCATCCCTTGTCTGGTCTATCTTCGTCATCAGTCCGCATGGTACGTTCGGCATCTTGGTCCATACCTCAAAGGTGATGCTCTGTGTCTTGAGCTGATGAGACAACACCTCAAGGAGGTCGTCTGCTCCGGCTACCATCTCAAGGTCTTCAAAATCACCTTCCCAATTAGGAAGGTCAACATACCAACGTCCGTCTGTGTGCTTGTAAAATCTTAACTGCATAAATTTGTCTTTGGTGAAACTTTGGGTGAACATTCACTATTATATACCACAACGAGAGGAAATGTAACCTCTGCAGGTCTTGATGCTACTTCAAACCCTTTACTCCGCAGCCGTACTTTGAGTCAAACTCACGGATGAGTTCGCGGATATCTTCCGGCAGATACGTCATGGCCGTCTCGTACAGCGCTTTTGGTACACCATAGAATGCCTCAGCTATTCCACCCGCCATGGCGGCTATGGTGTCGGAGTCTCCACCGAGTGAGATGGCAGTGCGCATGCAGTCAACGAAATCCTTGCTGTCAAGGAAAGCGCGTATCGCTACAGGCACGCTGCCTTTGCAGGTTACGCTGTTGCCGAACTGTGCCGACTGCCAACCGTAGTAAGGGCGTATGGCATCGCATGTGAAGTTCATCGAGTAGTAGCGGCCCTCCACAGCCTGCTCTATCTCCTCCTTCGTCTTGCCCTGACGCGCCATGAGTATGCAGAGCGCTATGGCCTGTGCTCCTCGTATGCCGGCAGGGTGGTTGTGGGTGCATTCTGCCGAAGCCTTTGCCGCTGCCAACACCTCCTCCTCGTTGTCAGAGATCCATCCGCAAGGACTGACACGCATGGCGGTGCCGTTGCGAAGACTGTTGTACGGTTCGGGTATCGTGCCGTCTTTCGCCTCACACAGCCACTGACGGAACCGCCCGCCGGATCCTTTGCGAGGGAATCGGTTGCCGTACTTGGCATAATACTCTGCAACGTTGCCTCCGTGCAGCAGCCAGTCGGCTGTGGCGAAGGTCAGCACGCTGTCATCGGTGAAGTCATGTCTGCTACCGAAGAAGCTGATGTATGCCTTGTTCTTCTCATTCTTGAACTCATAAACACTTCCTGCGATGTCTCCGATAATTGCTCCTATCATAATATATGCAAGATTATTGGTGAGGTTCATCCTTTTATTAAGCAACTTAGTGACGTGCGGGGGAATGGCACAATTGCCATTTTCCCGCCATCCAAGCCATTAGGCTATCAGGCCCTTACGCTTTGCTTCCTCCTCAGCAATGCGCTTGCGCTCAGCAGCCTTGAAAGCCTCGAAGGCCTCAATCTCGCGGAGCAGCTGCTTCAGATATTCCGCTCCGCCGTTGTCGTTGAGCCATGCTACGGCACGTGTGCTGTAGTGAGGGAAGTCGGATATCATCTTGAGGATATCGACAGGCTTCTTGCTGCGCTCCTCCTCTCGGCGCCATGCTTTTATCCAACCGGCAGCCTGACTGTCGAAGTCGAAGAGGCTGGCGAGCATGAGCTTCTCAGCCATCTCGAGGTGTGCATGTGCCAGGCGGAGTGCCTCAGCATAGAGGATGCATGAGTGCGCCTGACGTGGCTCGCGCTTAGCTTCCGGAATGCGGATGCCGGCATCTGTCTTGGGGCTGAACTTCTTGTAGTCAGCCATGAGACCCTGTATGATCTCGTCTGATGAAAGTGTTAACAACTCGCGCTCAGCAGCGCTGAAAATGAACTCTGATGGTGTATTGAAATTTGTCATAGCACTTATATATACCACAATTGTGGAAAATGTAACTTTTAAGGAAGTTAGAAGTCTTTTTAGTTAGGAGTTAGAAGTTAGGAGTTAGGAGTTGAAGCCGAAAGGCATTATTCACTATTCACTAAATGAAGTTAGGAGTGAGGAGTTATTCGCCAAAAATATCAATCAAGGGGTCAGACCCCTTGATTGATATTT
>R03__coassemble_1371_pt1 | contig 11485 bp, 9 predicted proteins | sample R03__metabat2_low_PE_024 | metagenome-assembled genome bin R03 | reverse complement strand
TTGACAATTCAACGAATAAACTTCTTGAATTCTTTAATTCTTGATAATAAAAGAGCTAGCGGGTACGTAAACTGTGTGAAAGTTCAGTTTCTTACTTGATGACTTCTCACTTCTATACTTAGACTTACATACTTGACAATTCTTTCATTCGTACAGTTCCAAATACTCGATGAACACCAACCGAATATTAGTCGCATCTGCTTTCATTGCCATCAGCATAGCTGCTGCTGCCCAACAGGATAGCACCATATACCGAGAGGCTCAGCTAAAGGAGGTTGAGGTGACCAGCGATGCTGGCACACGCCATATGGCAGGTGCTGTCAACGGCATGAAGATAGGACAGCAGGAGCTGTTCCGTGCTGCGTGCTGCAATCTCGGCGAGTCGTTCACGACAAATCCTTCGGTAGATGTATCGTATAGCGATGCCGCCACAGGTGCTGCGCAGATAAAGCTGTTGGGCCTTGCCGGAACATACGTGCAGATGATGACAGAGAACGTGCCCAATCTTCGTGGAGCATCGCTGCCATTGTCTCTGGGCTTCGTTCCTGGTACATGGATGCAGTCAATACAAGTCAGCAAAGGTGCCGCAAGCGTCAAGAACGGCTACGAGAGCATCACAGGACAGATTAACGTAGAGTATCTGAAGCCGCAGACAGAGAACGCCGTGCATGGTAATGCGTACGTCAACTCAGACATGACCTATGAGCTTAATGCCGATGGCGCTATTCATCTCACCGACCGTCTGTCAACATCTGTACTCCTACACTTTGAGAACCGCCAGATAGAGAAGGACCATAACGGCGACGGATTCATGGAGATGCCTAAGCGCAGACAGCTGAACGGCATGTGGCGCATGGCTTATGTCTCGCCTTGGCTTATAAGCCAGCTTTATGTGCAGGCTATCAAGGACGACCGCTCAAGTGGCATGGTGGAACACCGTGCGCAGGACTTAGGCACAGCACATTATGGGATAGAGCTGAACACGGCACGTTATGTGGCACAGTGGAAGAATGGCTTCACGCTCAACCGCGACCATAATACGAGCATTGCCCTGATGCTTCAAGGCAGTATACACGACGCCGACAGCCAGTATGGCCGTACGCTGTACGATGTCAATCATAAGAATGGCTATGCCCAGTTAATGTTTGAGACCGACCTCAACGATCATCATAACCTGAGCATTGGCACTTCCATGAACCATGACAGCTATGATGAGGCGTATAACAACGGCATGATGGCCTTCCCAGGGCCTTCCGGATGGTTAAGCAACACACACGAGACGACGACCGGAGTCTATGCACAATACACATACAAGCTTGGCGAAGAGCTCGTCATCATGCCAGGTGTACGCTATGATTACTCATCGCTTTATAACGGCTTTGTCACTCCACGACTGCACGTGATGTACAAGCCATGGAAGGTTCTCACACTGCGTGCGTCAGCAGGAAAAGGCTATCGGACGGCTCATCCGCTTGCCGAGAACTCCACGCTGCTTGCATCAGGCAGAACATTCTACTACGACGGGCAGTTTGTATATAATGCCGCAAGCCTCAAACAAGAAGAGGCATGGAACTACGGACTGTCTGCACACCTCGCCATCCCAGTCTTCGAACGTGACCTCGAGGTTAACGCTGAGTATTACTATACTAACTTCATAAACCAGATGGTCATAAACATTTATGGCTTTGCCAATGGCAATAATGGAGGTGGCAAGCAGGCGGTGTCGTTTGAAAACCTAAGCGGAAAATCATATAGCCATGTCTTCCAGATTGATGCCAAATACCCGTTCTTTGAAGGATTTACGGCTTTGGGAGCCTTCCGACTTAATGACGTGAAGACAACATACGACGGCGTGCTGCGGTATCGTCCGCTGACATCACGTTACAAGGGCTTGCTTACGCTGTCGTACAAGACTCCGCTTGAGCTTTGGCAGTTTGACGTTACAGGACAATTGAATGGCAAAGGCGAGCTCTACGACCATACCGAGTATCCCGCATACTTCCTGCTGCAGGCACAGATAACACGATATTTCCGACATTTCGAAGTATATCTTGGCGGTGAAAACCTTACCGGATACATGCAGAAGAACCCTGTCATATCGGCTGATAATCCATGGTCTGCATCGTTTGATGCTACGCAGGTCTATGCTCCTATTACAGGTGCGATGGTCTATCTGGGTACTCGTCTGAAATTCTAAAATATAACATAAAGGATAAACACGTATGACCTGTAGTGCAAGCGAGAGCAAGAAAACCTTGTGCACACTACAGAGCATGAAACTGAAAACATTATGAAAAAAGCATTTTTTACTGCGTTAATGCTGCTCGTCACAATGATGGCTGGCGCAAAGGATATTAAAACCGTCGTCCTCACAACCAATCCTATCATGCATTGTGCCAACTGTGAGGCAAAGATAAAGGAGAACCTGAAGTTCTGTAAGGGCATCAAGTCAATAAAGACAAACATCGCTGAACAGACGGTTACTATAAAGTACGATGCTGACAAGACTACTCCTGAGGCATTCGTGGAGTCTCTCAAGAAGGCGAACTATACCGCAACGGAGAAGAAGTCATGCTGCAACACGGAAAATGTTGATGCCACTACTGGTGCTACTCAAAAGAAATAAGGTGGGTTCTGTAGTGCTAACGAGAGCAGAAAAGCTTGCCTTTATGCCGAGTGCAGCCTACAGTGCATTGAATGAGATAAAACGTAATATAAATGAAGAAGATACTCTTACTTGGCTCAGGCGAACTCGGAAAGGAGTTTGTTATCGCCGCAAAGCGCAAGGGCTGCTATGTCATTGCATGTGATAAATATGATAACGCGCCTGCCATGCAAGTGGCTGACGAACGCGAGGTGTTCTCAATGCTCGATGGTGACAAACTAACAGAGGTTGTCACAAAGCACCAACCTGACATCATAGTGCCTGAGATTGAGGCAATACGCACTGAGCGACTCTTTGATTTCGAGAAGCAAGGAATACAAGTGGTGCCGTCGGCACGTGCCGTAAACTATACCATGAACCGTCGCGCCATTCGCGATCTCGCTGCTCAGGAGCTCGGTGTCCGTACGGCACGTTATAAGTATGCGAAGACGTACGAGGAACTTGTGGAGGCCACGAAGACGGTTGGCTTCCCATGTGTCATAAAGCCTCTCATGTCATCAAGCGGTCATGGGCAAAGCACGGCACAGACTATTGACGACCTGCGTGCATGCTATGACAATGCCATGGGCGGTGCACGTGGTGATGTCGCAGAGATGATTTGCGAGGAGTTCATAAACTTTGACTCGGAGTTTACTCTGCTCACAGTCACCCAGAAGAATGGCCCTACGCTGTTCTGCCCACCGATTGGACATGTGCAGAAGGGTGGCGACTATCGTGAGTCATGGCAGCCATACCAGTTGCCGGAGGCATCTCTGCGCGCAGCAGAGGAGATGGCTGACAAGGTAACAAAAGCGCTGACAGGCTATGGCATATGGGGTGTGGAGTTCTTCCTTACAAAGGAAGGTGAGGTGATATTCTCAGAGCTATCGCCTCGTCCACACGATACGGGCATGGTAACATTAGGTCATACGACGAATCTCTCTGAGTTTGAACTGCATCTGCGTGCTGTCCTCGGTCTGCCTATCCATGACATACGCCTTGAACATGCAGGCTGCTCGGCTGTTGTCCTTGCTGATAAGGACTATGACTGCCCTCCGGAGTATAACCTCATGGACGCACTCAGCGAGGAGAATACACGCGTCCGCATCTTCGGAAAGCCTGAGGCACACTTCGGACGCCGTATGGGTGTGACGTTATGTTATGCCGACAAAGACGCCGACCTCATTGCATTGCGCAACAAGGCAAAGCGTCTTGCAAAGACAGTGCTTGGCACTGATCCTTATATGGAGAAGTAAAAGCCCGCCCAGGCTCTCCCAAAGGGAGTGATGCTGAATAAATATTTATTACGAATCTATATGCCAAGTCTTTCTGAAGAAGAATAAAGTATTAAACATCCTTCCCTTTGGGAAGGCTTGGTTAGGCTCTTATGACATTATATCCAAACTTAATAAAAGACGCTCTCACCACCGTCACTTATGCCGGTACTAAGAAGAACATCATTGAGAGCGGAATGCTTGTTGATGACGAGATTATCATCAACGGCATGAACGTGGAGTTCACACTGCTCTTCCCGAAAGAGACTGACCCTTTCCTGAAGTCAACACTGAAGGCTTCGGAGGCTGCCATACACTATTATGTCAGCAAGGATGTTGAAGTGAAGATAAACACCGCATTCACAACGAAGGCACGTCCGAAAGACGAGCCTCTGCTTCCTGAAGTACACAATATCATTGCCATAAGCTCTGGAAAGGGTGGAGTGGGCAAGTCAACGGTGGCTGCTAACATTGCTGTGTCACTGGCAAGACTGGGCTACTCTGTAGGACTTCTTGACACAGACATCTTTGGTCCGTCGGTGCCTAAGATGTTCGGATGTGAGGAAGAACGGCCTTATGCTGTACAGAAAGATGGGCGCGACCTCATTGAGCCTATTGAGAAATACGGCGTCAAACTGCTGTCCATAGGATTCTTCGTGTCTCCCGAGACTGCAACGCTATGGCGTGGGGGCATGGCATGCTCAGCTCTCAAACAGCTAATTGCCGATGCTGACTGGGGCGAACTTGACTTCCTGATCCTTGATACACCTCCTGGCACAAGCGACATACATCTCTCGCTGCTGCAACTCCTTAAGATAACAGGAACCGTGATAGTATCTACTCCGCAGCAAGTGGCTCTCGCTGATGCAAGGAAAGGCATCGATATGTATCAGAATGAGAAGGTTAACGTGCCTATACTTGGACTCGTTGAGAACATGGCTTACTTCACTCCGGCTGAGCTTCCTGAGAATAAGTATTACATCTTTGGTAAGGATGGTTGCAAGAATCTTGCTGCACAGCTTAACCTGCCACTGCTTGCACAGATACCTATCGTACAGAGTGTCTGCGAGAATGGCGACAATGGACGTCCGGCGGCCATGGATGTCGCATCGCCTACAGGACAGTGCTTCCTCGCACTTGCCCAGGCTATAGCGTCAAAGGTTAGGCTGTTGAGCTAACCTATAATATTCATATGCATTCCTACTGCATGAACTACGAAAGATTATGAATAATGTAGGCTAAGGCCTCCGTTTGCTACGGATATGGTAAAATAAAAGGTGTCAGAATCTCGTTCGTTCTGACACCTTTTCTTATTTCTTCAGTTCACGTCTGTATATTAGCAACGTTGTCCCTAAGTATATTAACGCTTGCATCCACAACGCCCAGATGTATGGCTGCACATCTTCAAGACGAGCGCCCATGGAGTTCATCTCTATGAAGGCTTTGATGCCAAATGTGCTTGGGAAGAGATATCCAAGATATTCCCAGAACGCTGGCATTGCGCTGCCAGGCCATGAGACACCGGCAATGAAAAGCAATGGCACGCTCGTGAACACGACAATGAGCAGGACATCTTCGCGCTGGCGGATGATGCTCATTGTCGTCATCGCAAAGAATATGCATGATATTATATAAGGTATCACGAGCATGAAGAAGTCCTTGGCATATATTATGCTCACGAACCCAAACACTTTAGGTATGATAAGCAGGATATAGGCTGCCAGTATCATGTACTGCAGCATGTATGCCAGCCACTTGCCAGCAACAATCTGCAGCGTGTTCTTGTATAGCGGGTCACGGAGTATCACACGGCCGTATTTCTCCCGCAATGTGCCTGAGCATAGTCCCATTCCTAATAGCAGTGTCTGCTGCAAGATGAGGATAAGCACACCAGGCAAGATGAAGTTACCGTAACCGCCTGTCGTGTTGAAAATAGGCACTTCCTCGTATGCCAATGGCTGTGCTGCCACGACATCTTCATGATGTGTGTAGTTGCCGAGCATCTTCGTCTGTATGCCAGCCCCCATAAGTCCGCTGACAGCGGTAGCTGTCTGATAGACATTCTTGTATGCCAGCATCAGCGTCATGTCGCAATAGACACCGACATGACTCTGTTCCATGCGGTTTATCTTTGTCGCAAAATCCTCTGGGAAGTACAGCACACCGTAGGCATCCTCATGGCCTATGATGTTCTTTGCCTCGTCAAGGTTCTGGGCATAGTATTTGACATGTACGTTAGGCGATGCGTCATACATACGCACGAACTTGCGGCTCATCGACGAGTGGCTGTTATCTACCACGACAACAGGCACCTCCCTGACAACCTCGTTGTTGTATATCCATGAGTAGAGGATAGGGTAGGCGAGGGGCAGGATGGATACGAAGAGCAGCATACCCTCGTCCAAGAGTATGTACTTCAACTCCTTCCACCAGATGTTGCAGATGTCTTGTATGTATTTTATTATTGTTTTCAAAACAATTAGGTGTGCAATGTTATTTTTTTATAGTAGTTATGTTAGATAGCAGTGCATGGTTTGCGACTACCATAATGGTGCGTAGTAACTCCTACGTAACTGTTTGTATGTGCCAAAGATGTGCTGGTAGATGATGCAAGGATAGTGAAGACAATTTTGCACACCTACTTATTACTTCGTATATATGTATGTTTCGAGCACTGTCTTTATCCTACCGATAAACAGCAGCGGCAGTGCGCTGAATAGCAAAAGTACTCCAACGTTAAGCCATGTGTCCTCAAGTGGATAGCCATTGAAGACATTCAGAGCGTAGATAAGCCAGTAGTGACGCAGAGGGAATAGCCATGTAAGAGCTTCAAGCGGAGCGTCCATGGCGAATGCGGGGAATGCTGCACCTACCATTGAGAAACTCAATACGCCCCACAGCGAACAGACACTCATTGACATTCGCATTGAAGGCATCAGGCCGAACATAGCCAGCCCGAAGCCTTGCCCTGAGAGTACGGCCAGCAGTCCGAGCGTAAGAATCCATAATATACCACCTTCATGCGTAAAGCCCAATACGTCAAACAGGTAGAACAGATGCACATACATCAGTGTCAGGTATATCAGCGTCTGTGGCAACAGCTTTCCGGCTAATGCTATGAAGATGTTTCCGTTTGCCTTTGCCATAAGCTCTTTACCTCTGCCATACTTTACTTCAGAGCCCATGGAGTATGCTGTGAGAAGCGTTATGAACAGCATCAGACACGCTGGGATGAGCATCGTAGAGAGGTAGAGGTTATAGTTCACGCATGGGTTGTTGATGAGATGCAGGTCAATAGCAATAGGTTGCAGGAATGCTGTTATCTGTCTTTGTGTATAGCCCTTCATGCGCATGGTCGCCTGACCTACTGCAGCACTTCCCAATGTTGATATTGTCTTAAGGTCGCGGAAAAGCAGCGAGCCCGCGGTCAGTGATGTCTGCGAGTAGTAGAAGGATATCTTCGGACGGCGGCTTGACAGCAGTTTGTCGGTAGTTCCTTCAGGGAAATAGATGAAAGCGTATATCTCATTCTTCTGCATCGCATGGCGTGCATCGGCCACAGAATTGTAGTGTGCTGTTATCTTTGTCGTCTGGAAGGCATCAAGCTTGCGTATCAGCGTGCGTGTAGTGTTGGTGTTATCGAGGTCGACGACACCAACGGGCATCTCCTGTGGCTGGCCTGAACCCATCAGCGTTGTGAAGTAAATTATCACAAACAATGGGAAGGCAACCATACAGATTAGGTATATCGGATTACTTCGCAATATACCGCACTCCCTGAGTATTATGTCATATAGTCTTTTCAAAAGGTTTTATTATGAAGCGTGCATCATGCATTATGCATTGTGAATTATGAATTGTGCATTATGCATTACGAATTATGCATTATGAATTATGCATTAAAATTATGAATTGTGCATTAATAATTATTTCTTCACAAGAGTCATGCCAGGACGCAGGCCTTCGAATGGCTTTACCGGACGTGCCTTGACCTCAAATGTCTTTAGGTCGTACTGGCCGTTTGACTTTGTTGCCTTCCACGTAGCGAACGATCCCTGGTCCTTGATGTAGTAAACTTTCATCTCCAGATCCTTGTTGAATGCTGGGCAGAATGCTGTGAACGTGTCACCAACCTTCATGCCTTCGAGCATGTCCTCGCGTACGTTGAATGTAGAGTAAACCTTGTTCATCATTGAAATGGTCATGATTGGTGAGCCTGTGCCGACAAGTTCGCCTACCTTCGGGTAGATGTCGCTCACTTCACCTTCCATCTGTGCTATCTGGACGGTCTCGTGGATGTAAGCATTAACCTCCTGAATGGCACCCTTGGCACGGTTTACCTGTGCTGCGGCGGCACGCTTTTCCTCCTGACGAGCACCGTTCTTTGCCATGTCATACTGACTCTTTGCTGCCTGCATCTGTGCCTCCATGGCTTTGTAGGTGGCATATACCTCGTCGCGCTTCTGTGCTGTCACCACTCCTTCGTCAAACAGACGCTGTATGCGGTCGTAGCTCTTCTTGGCCACTTCTGCTCCGGCAGATGCCTGCTGGTAAAGCTCGTAGGCACCGCGTATCTGCTCCTGTCGTGCACCGGCCTGTGCCATGTCAGACAGTGCAGTTGCTGCATCCTCGGCACTTGTGGCCTGAGCTTTCTTGGCTTCTACCTCAGGACAGTCGAGTATGGCCAGTGTGTCACCAACCTTGACATAGTCTCCTTCTTTTACGCATATCTCAAGAATACGTCCAGGGACCTTGCTCGAGACCCTGTATTCCTCAACCTCTATCTCGCCTTGTATCTCTTCCTTGGTCGTGCCGATTGTGAAGTAACCAATTGCTCCCACAATGATTACAACGATAACAAACGCTACTACCGCGAGTAGGACGTTCTTATTTTGCTGCTTCTCGTTCATATCGTATTTCTTTGTTTCTTGTCTTTTTGTGTTTCTTGTCTTATATACTGGTGGCGTGTAGCATTGGTTACATCTCGCCAAGGGATTTCTTCAGGTTAAGCTGGCACATGCGTACCTCTATCTCTGCGTCAATCTTCTGACTGTGAGCCTGATACCATGCTGTCTGAGCGCCTATGACGTCTGTCGAGCTGATGACACCTTCCTTGAAGCCGATGTCGGCACAACGCAGATTCTCCTCAGCGCTCTTGATGTTCTTGTCGGCCATGGTAAGACGCTTGTTGGCTTCGCTGACTTTGAACTTGGCCTGCTGTATCTGCAGCTCCATCTTCTCTTTTGTCTCGGTAAGCTTGTACTCTGCCAATACCGTAGTTGCCTTGCTGGCGCGTATCTTGTATGTGCTCTCAAACCAGTTCCATACTGGTATGCGGGCTATGATGCCTACGTTCCATATACCCGAGAATTTCTTCTCGAATCCGTTGTATAGGTTTGGGTTTGTGATAAGGTATCCGCCTGTCAGAGCCACTTGAGGAAGAAAAGCGGCACGCACAAGATTCGTTGCTTCGCGCGACAGGCTGACAGCGTCTTCAAGCATCCTCGTCTCGGGACGATTGCTGATGGCTGTCTCGGTGTCGATGTTCACTTCGTTGCTTACAATGGCAAGATTGTCGCTGTTCTCATCCTCAAGGACGATGTCCGAATCGAGTGGCAGGCCACACTCCTGACATAGCAGCATCTTTGCTAACGATATTCCGTTCTCTGCCTGTGTCAGGGCCATCTCTGATTCGTTGACCTTGACGGCTACCTTAAGACCATCGGCACGTGTTGCTACACCTTCGCGAATCATCTTCTGCACGTCATCGTTGAGCTTGGTGACAAGTTTGTTGAAACTCTGTGCCAGCTTGTATTTATTGCGCAATGACACTACCAGCCAGTAGGTATGGTCAACGTTGTATATCATCTCGTCTGTCTGTTGGTCAAGATGATTGGCAGCCAATCTCTCCTGAATGTCGGCCATTCTGTTCATGGCGGTGATGGCGCCGCCCATGAATATTGGCTGCGTTAGCGTTACTGATCCTGCGAATATCTGTCGTGTGTCAGTACGGAAAGCATCCTTGATCTTCTCTCCGATGCCGTTGCCGTAGCTTGCTATGCCGCTGGTGCCCTGGGCAATCTCCTGCGAAATCTTCTGTGCTGTCTCGGGTGAGATAATGCCTTCTTGTACCATGCTTGTCAGGTCTTCGGCCAACGGGGCTGTAAGACTGCCGATGGCATTAGTGCCGAGGTTCTCAAAGAATGACTTCTGGGCATTGTTGAGCAACGAGATCTCTTTGCTCATAAGTTCATATCCGCCCAAGGCTGTTATTCTCGGCAGATACTTTGTGCGTGCTGATTTGCGGATATTGTATGCAATATCCTTCTCAACCCTTCCCATGGCTAACTGCTTGTTGTTCCTGAGAGCCATGGCACGACAACTGTCAAGTGACAGCGTCTGAGCCGTGGAGGGAAGAACGGCACACAATACTGATATTAATGTTATTAGTTGCTTCATCTGATGATGGTTGCTTGTTTCTGGTATGTAAGTATGATTGATTAGTTGAATGTGAAACTTCTTGATCCGATGAGATTACCGTCACAGAAGATGCTTACCTTGTATGTTCCGGCCATAAGTGTCTCTGAGGCATTGCAGTAGATGCTGACAGGGGTCTCCTGACCGGTGTATTCGATGGCCTTCTTGGCTGTGTATTGTATCTGACGGTTCTCGTATGCTACGCTGCCGCTTGCACCAAGGGTGGTGTTCGTAGGCGTCTTGACCTGCACATAGACGGTCTTGTTGCCGGCGTTGGCGGTGACGTTCTTGGCTATGCTGAACGATACCTGGAAGTTGCGGGTCTTCTTGATGCTCTTGGCTGCCTTGCCCTTGTCCGTCAAGGCTGTCATGTTGATTCCGTTGGCATCAAGCTGTGCGGCCATAGCTACCTTCTCTGACAGCGAGGCCTTCTCCGTGTTAAGGCCTTCTATCTGGCGGTTGGCCTCCTCATATTGACCTCTGATGGTAGTATTCTCGGCACGAAGACTTTGGTTCTGGCGGTTCAGCGAGTCTATCTCAAGTATGTAACTCCTGATGACGGCACGGCATGTTGCAAGTTCTTTCTTTAGGCGGGTTATCTCACGCGCGTCGTTGCTCTTGACGTTCTTAAGCTCTTTCAGCAACTCCTGCGTGCGCAACTGTTCCTTCGTCAGCTGGGCTACGATAGAGTCGTTATTGATGCTGGTCTTCATCTCTGAATACTGATCGGCAAACTGCTGATACTCATTCTCCATCTCTTTCTTGTCCAACTCGGCAAGCTCCTGCATTTCAAGGTTGGCTTCTTTCTGCTCTTGCAGGTTGTTGGTGAGGTACAATACCACTCCTAACAGGAGCAGCACTACTATCGTGAAAATGGAAATGACGGTCTTCTTGTTCATAATAATCTTATCTGCTTGATGTTTTTGGTGATTGTTGTTAATCGCCTATTCGAGTGCAAAGTTACAGAAAATTTCTTACATGGCAAAGTTTTCCGCCACCTTATTTAATAATGTTAAATGTTTTTTGACGTTAAAGTGTGATTTGGAACATTTATCATCGCAAATGACTTAAATTATGCGCACATGTCCTA
>R03__coassemble_1354_pt1 | contig 11583 bp, 6 predicted proteins | sample R03__metabat2_low_PE_024 | metagenome-assembled genome bin R03 | reverse complement strand
GCCTATGCTTATGAACAGCCATCTCGGGCGATTCGCCATCGTTACAGTGGCAAAGGTTAACAACCTTGAGGAAATAGCACAGCATCTTCTTGCTGAGAATATGGTTCTCTCTGAGTTCTCGTCAGGGCGTATAAACCCTACCGAGGTCATCGGAATGCTCATTGTTCAGGGCAAGACATTCGTTGAAGGCATAGAGAATGTCTATCGGCATGTCAAGGGCTCCTGCTCCATGCTTATCCTTACCGACCACAGCATCATTGCTGCACGCGACTTCTGGGGACGAACACCTATCGTCCTTGGTGAGCGTCGTGATGCCGACGGCAACATAGAAGCGATGGCAGCCACGTCAGAGTCAACGGCATTCCCTAACCTCGGATTTGACATCAGCTATTATGTCGGTCCTGGTGAGATTGTCGAACTTACTGCTGACGGTTTCAAACAATTGCGCCGTCCAGAGGCGAATATGCAGGTATGCTCATTCCTCTGGATATACTACGGCTTTCCGACATCATGCTATGAGGGCAAGAATGTCGAGGAGATGCGTTACCATACAGGTTATGTGATGGGCAAGGAAGACCAAACTGAGGTTGATAACGCCGGTGGCATTCCGGACTCTGGCATCGGCATGGCGACAGGCTATGCCGACGGACATGGGGTGCCATATCAACGATGCATCTCAAAGTACACGCCTACATGGCCCCGCTCGTTTATGCCTTCTAATCAGGAGACGCGTAACCTTGTCGCCAAGATGAAGCTCATTCCTAACAAGGCTATGCTCAATGGTAAGCGCTGTCTCTTCTGTGATGACTCTATTGTTCGCGGTACACAGCTCCGCGAGAATACTAAGATACTTAAGGAACTCGGAGCCAATGAGGTTCACATGCGTATAGCATGCCCGCCGCTTATCTGGGGATGCCCGTTCATAAACTTCTCTGCATCTAAGAGTGAACTTGAACTCATAGCACGTCGTGTCATCATGGACTTTGAGTCAGGAAATAAAGAAGCTACCATGTTGGCTGATGCCCACACTGCCGAGAACATTAGCATACCAGAGGAACGTCTGCAGCAGTATGCCAAAACCGATTCTCCTGAGTATAAGGCTATGGTCGCAGAGATAGCAAAGCGTCTGAATATTGATACTCTGCAGTTCTCTAAGCTTGAAACAATAATCGAGGCAATTGGTTTGCCGAAGTGTAAGGTGTGCACTCATTGTTTTGACGGTTCGTCACGTCACACCATCTGATGTGCTTTAAACGAACAGATTGACCACCGGTAGTGAGAATGATGCAGACTTTGTTTATGAGTCACACATCAACTCTGTTGAATATATGTAAAACACTATCAGCAGTGTGATGTTGGTACCTTTATGAGACGACTAAATTTGCCTCAATTTCCAATTGGTATTGCTTACGGATTGTAAGTGTATTGAATGAGCCCGTCATTGGTATTGAATGACGGCCTCATTCAATACCTCTTGCAGCCTCATTCAATACCAATTGGTTTTCTAACATTTGTTAACAAAAACTGTAAGCAAAACGCCCATCTTTACTTACAGATTGAAACTAAAACCGCTAAAATTATTTAAAACAGAAAATAGAGCTAAGTTCGTTACTGATGGTTGTATTTGCAATATTTTAAGTTGTTGTATCGTTGTGTTATTATCTTAGTTATATTGAACGCTTATGTGCAGTTATCTTAACACAGATAATATAGGTCGTTCCACTACAGAATGTGAATGGCATCCGCTGAGACCATTCCTGCCAAAAAATGGTAGGATGCTGTTCTTGGGCAGTTTTCCTCCACAACGGAAACGCTGGTGTATGGATTTCTATTACCCGAACTTCATCAATGACCACTGGCGGATAGAAGGCGAGGTGTTCTATGGTAATCGTCAGCACTTTGTGAAGGATAAGGCGTTTGACCTTGACGCTATCATCAACCATTGCAATCAGTATGGCATCGGATTCTACGATACAGCAACGGCGGTACGACGTTTGAAAGATAATGCCAGCGACAAGTTTCTTGAGGTCGTGGTGCCTACTGATATTGAAGCGCTTGTAAAACAGATGCCGGAGCTGAAGGCTATCGTTGTAACGGGTGAAAAGGCAGCCGAGACCATCTGCGAGATGCTTCTTATCCCAGATGTCCCTAAGGTCAACACGTATGTGGAGATACCTTCTGTCTGTCTCCATCGCACAGAAGGGCAGGGTAGTGGCTACTTAGAGCTTTACCGACTTCCATCTTCGTCACGTGCTTATCCCTTGGCTTTTGACAAGAAAGTGGAAGCATACAAGCGGATGTTCAGACGTTATATAGGTCAAGATGCCCACCAATAATTTATAATATTTTATTTGTGATTTTAATTACAACTATCAATCTGTAACAAAATGTTGTTAACTTCGAGTTTTAATTTAATTTTGCAAGTTGACTCATATTTGATTAAGACAACCAACAGAAATATCATTTGAAAAGCAGAATATGGCAAAGATAAAGAAAATATATATACCGGTGAGTGAGTTTCGTAAGTCGCATCCAATTGGTATCGTATGCTCAACTGATGCTACATATGCAAATATAGCTAATGAACTCTATATTGCAATGGAGAGATATTTTGACGGCTGGATAACTCCTAAGCATATAAGAAACGTGGCAATAGGTTTGACCGGATGGCTTGAAGACTATTGCTCAAACTTGCACCTTTGGGATGTCATGATGAAGAACTATTGTGAATTCTTCGGAAAGCAGATACCTTTCTACCCAGAAACAAACGATGAGCATCAGCGCTTTGTTAACGATTTGCGTCTTGCCTTGTGGCTATGTGTGCAGGCCGAGCGAGATGAAACTATTGTAAACCCTGAGAATGAGCGGTTAGAATTGTTAACGACAGAGATTGCAATGAACTGGATTTCAAAGGGATACTTTACCGATGAAAAGCTCAACAACGTTGATCTCTTTGACTATCTGTATTGTGAAGAGGTACAGACAGATATCATGCAGGTTAAGAATGTTCTGATGTGGATAGAACGGAAATGCTATCTTGGCCATTGGTTTGTGAAAGAAGATTCAACAGCAGAAGAAGCGAAGGAAGTTGGTATGACACTCGATCAGCTGAAGTATGGTAATAATTCCGTAGCAGCATTTGCTTCTCGCACATGGCCTGTGTCTATGTTGTCCAAGGATATCTATGCCGATATGATCCGCATGGAGATGTTGGATGACAAAGACGAATATGCCCATGAGATAGCGTCCATAGAGTATAAAGCGATGTCTATGTGTCTCGTACAGCGTTGGGATAAGGAGCACCTTTGGATAGAAGACTTCCATGGTGATGTGTTCCTTGCCAATCGCGACAGCTTCCAAAATTTGACAGACAATAATTTGAAGAAGAATTCAAATGTGTTAAGTGCATTTGTGAAGTTCCGCGGCGAATGGTCATCCATTGGTTTGTCAATGTGGTATGAATACAAAGAGAAGGCTTGGAAAGACGTATGTGAGGATAATCTCCGAAAATATGAACTTATGCATGCAGATGGACAGTACGATTACTTCATCCGTAAGCACAGGGGCAAACGCCTATACTTCTTCAAGGACTCCGCAGAGTATCGCGACTGGTTGATAAATGATCTTGGCTTGCAACCAGAAGGACTACAAGTACCGTTTAATCAAAACAAACTCGCAGTTTTCTTTGAATCTAATGGTCAGATGACAATTTCTGAACTTGGCGATATCATCAATGCTCGTGACAATAAATATTATAATCGAGAGAAAGCTCTTGCTAATGCTATGGCATTTGTGATGTCAAGTGAGGCATGTTCGCCAGATTGTCTGAAGTACATGATTGAAAAGAACTACTTGAAGGATGCACGCCTGAAATCAACAGAGGGTGACAGCCACGGTCACATCCTGGCTCAGGAAAACCTTCAGTTCCTTGCTTGTTGTCTGCGTCGAGACTTGGATTGGGTACGGTAATGCAGAATACACGATGTGAATGCAATCTATTGCCAATGAGATTGCTTGACTTTACTGAATAAACCGAATGTGACCTGTTGCTAATGAGATGGTGTGACTTTACTGAATAAACTAAGTGTGACGTCATTACATAAATAGAGATGGGCAAGAAGGTCACATTCAAATGCTGATAATCAAAAACTGACTATATATGAAACAACAATTAACTACTCATCTTAAGCTCGTTTTATTGTTCGCGATGCTTCTCGTCGCTATGCCTGGACGTGCAATACTGAAGGGTGCCGACATGAAACGCACCGTAGTGATGCTGGATAGTGAACTGAAAGGGCTGGTGGCAGATATGCCTAAGACAAACGCTGACTTCGAGAGACGCCGTCAGGAGTACTGGAGCCGTATTCGCGCTCTTATGAGTGAAGAGCGTGAACTTGCACTCGTGATGTACTCCCAGCAGGAGCAGTACCTCTTTGGTACAGCCCATGCCGCACGCAGGGTTAGTGCCATGGAGACTGAGTTTGAGAGTATTGCCAAGCCTATGGATACATGGCGTGCTGAGCAGACAAGTCTCATCCATCGTTATCAGGAGATGCTGAAGACGCTTGCTTCTGTCCATGACTATGAGCTTGATGCCCGTTCGAAAGAGGCTCGTGCTACAGCTGAGAAGAACGCACAGCTTCTTATCAACAACGCTAAGAAGAATATGGCGCTTATTGATGCTGACGAGAAACACTACCAAAAGGACTACGCCCAGATAGAGAGCATGGATGCTGATGCTCAACAGGCTTTTCAGTATATCAAGAGTCTGTTCTTTGTAAAAGGTGGTAATGGCTTTACCTATTATCTTGACCATCCAGAGAACTTCGGACATGTAGCAACCGATGTTGTCAGTTCGTTGACTTTCTCTTATGGTGGCGAATATGCTGGCGAGTGGAGTAGCAGAATGTATCTCATCCTTGGAGCCGGATTGCTGGCTATGATAATAGGATGCTTAGTGACGTTCTTCGGCGTTCGGAATCTTCGCAGCCGCATGGAGAATCCCCAGGCTAACAGACTCACGAACACCAATACCTCTCGCTTCGTCGTTTGGCTTGGAGGTGTCACGCTGCTGATGCTTATGATGCTCTTCCTCCATCTCTTTGTTCTGCAGAGAAACTTCTTTGTAGTTGTCACGGAGATGATGGTTGAATACTGCGTGCTTGTCTTTGTTCTGATGGTAGGCATACTATATAGAGTGCGTCCTGAGCATATCCGTCAGACGATGCGCCTCTATGCCCCGACGCTGGTGGCTACGGGTGTCATGATGCTGTTGCGTATGTTTATGGTTGCTAATGTCACCATCAGCATCGTCGTAGTAGTGGTTATGGCCATTTGCACCATATGGCAGCTAATGCTGAATCTTCATACTGCCAAGGGCGTACATGCTGTCACCAGCGCTTGCTCATGGACAGCATTTCTTGTCTTTGTAATAGGATTTGTAGCTTCATGGAACGGCTATCATTACGCTACGATGTTTGGTGTAATGCTGTGGGCGTGTATCCTTACTATATTGGTATTCCTTTTCTGCGGATATGATGTAGTGGCACGTATCGATAAACATTATTTGCATAAGATAAGTACGGTAAAGAGAGCATGGATAAAGGTAACGCTGAGCCATATCGTAATACCATTCTTCGGACTGGCCTTCCTCGTGGGCAGCGTTTACTGGATATCTCACATCTTCGATATTGAAGACTGGGTGACAGAGCGGTTTACATACGACTTCATCGATATAGAAGGCGTTGTACGCATCTCGGCCATGCGTATTGCCAGCATCGCTCTCCTTGCCCTTCTCACCAACTATCTCGTCTTCATGTTACGCTCCATACTTAGCGAGGTGTATGGAGACAAGAGTAAGGTAGGAGCCGTGGCTCTCGTGATGAATGTTGGCACTATTCTGCTATGGGGATGTTACATCTTTGCCGTACTCGTGATACTCAACATCAACCACATGGGATTGCTTGCAGCCATATCGGGCATGACAGTGGGCATTGGTATTGCCCTTAAAGACACTATTGACTGTATCATCTCAGGAGTGTCGCTGATGATGGGCCGTGTTCATGTTGGTGACATCATAGAGTGTGACGGCATCCGCGGAAAGGTGAAGGACATACAGTATCGTTCGACTCTTATTGAGGCCATTGACGGTAGCGTCATCGTCTTCCTCAACAATCAGCTCTTCTCAAAGAACTTCAAAAATCTTACACGCAACCACGGCTATGAGTTTATGCCGATAATCGTTGGTGTTGCTTATGGCACAGATGTTGAGCGTGCACGCCAGATTATCCTTGATGCTGTGAAAGATGTGGCAGACTTGGACCCTAATCATACTGTAGGCGTTTCTGTCAACAACTTCGGCGACAATAGCGTCGACCTGAAGGTGGGAGTATGGTTGCCTGTAGCCAAGAAAGGTTCTGTGTCAGGACTTGTACGCGAAAAGATTTACAATGCCTTCAACCGCGAGGGTGTTGAGATTCCTTTCCCACAACGCGATGTACATATTATCCCCAACAACCCGTCGTAACAATCAATCCCCAACAACCCGTCCTAACAATTCCGGCTGAAGCAATAGTAGCATATTCAACGGCTGTTCTCAACCCCATGCCTTTTGTGGCATGGGGTTATTTTGTGTGTTTTGTAAAAACGTGAAGTGCGTTATGTAAAAATAGATTATGCGTTTTATAAAAACGGATCATGTGTTTTATAAAAATAGATCATGCGTTTTGATAAAACATATTGTGTGTCTCTTTTTGATTGTTATAACCCATCATAATTTATGAGAATATATGTTTGTTTGCTGGCCTTTGACAAAGCATTTGTCGTGAATGTTGAATAATTTAAGCGAATAGAAAGAGAAAAACAGCAAATTATTTCTCTATCTCAAATTATTTTACTAACTTTGCAACGGATAATATGTGGTTCATACAAATTAACAAAGAAACGGTCGCATAATGAGCGGCAAGTCAACCAATAAATGAAGAAAGAAAACAGAACAATACTTGTTATTGAGGATAACGCCCTGAACCGAGAGATTCTTAGCGATATATTATCAGATATGTATAATGTCTTATGCGCTGAGAATGGTAAGGAAGGAATGGAAATGCTGGCCAGCCGTACGGCAACGATAGACCTTGTGCTGCTTGATATCCACATGCCTGTAATGAACGGTTATGAGGTGTTGAAAGCCATGCACAACGATCCTGATATGAGCGAGATACCCGTCATCGTGACAACTGGCGACGATACTGATAGCGATGAGCAACGTTGTCTGCAGCTCGGAGCATCCGATTTTGTTCGGAAACCTTATAACCCAGTCATCGTGAAATTGCGTGTCGACAGCGTTCTGCGACTTGTAGAAACAACACGCAGCATACATCAGAAGACAACATTCTTGCAGAACCTCAGTCATGAGATACGCACACCAATGAATGCTATCTATGGCTTTGCACAGATGTTAGGGTTGCCAGACGGAACTCTGACAGCTGAAGAGAAACAGGAATACAACAGCTATATAAACAGCAACTACAAGATGATAGAGATGTTGCTGAGCGATATCTTCGAGGCTGCTGACTCTGATAATGACAAGTATGTGATAGTAAAGAGTGATGTACACGTCAACGACGTCTGTCGTGCTGCCATCAACTCAACTACTTTCCGCAAACAGCCTGAGGTCGCAATGCGCTTCACAACAGAAGTCGCCGACGATTTTACCATCTACAGCGACGAACGACGTATACAACAAGTGCTGGTAAACTATCTTACAAATGCTTGCAAGCATACTATGGAAGGCGAGATACACTTGCATTGTTCAGTAACGGAACGACCAGGCAAGATAGTATTCTCTGTTACCGATACTGGTACAGGCATTCCGGCAGACAAGGCAGAACTTATTTTCAAGCGGTTTACGAAACTTAACAACTTCGTTCAGGGGACGGGCCTTGGCCTAAGCATTTGTCGTCTGATTGCAGAGAAATTAGATGCTGAGGCATATCTGGATACGACATACAATGGCAAAGGTTCACGATTCGTTTTCGCAATAAATAAAGGTACAAGGGACTAATTACTAAGTACAAGGGACAAGTACAAGGTACAAGAAATAAGGTGCTAAAAAATAAGTACGAGATACAAGGGACGTGTTAGATTAATTTATGAAGGAAAATATAGAACTGACAGAACTCCAGGATATCATTGCTTCTGCAGGTATCGGTACATGGCTCATTGAACTCGTTGAGGACAAAGAACCACGTATGATTGCTGACGACACCATGCGTCAGCTTCTTGGCATTACCAACGACACTCTGACTCCCGAAGAGATTTACACACATTGGTTTTCTCGCATAAAGCCAGAGGCAGTTGACTCTGTTGTCAAAAGTGTCAGCCGTATGCAGCAGGGCAAGAAGCATGAGAATACCTACCTATGGATTCATCCTGCTAAAGGTGAGCGCTACGTCCGTTGTGGTGGTACAGCAAGACAGGTACCTGGTGGCTATGTACTTCGTGGCTACCACTACGATGTTGATGAGTTGGTACGCAAAGAGCAGAAGACTCAACAGACAATAACTGACGCTCTTAATGCTACACGAGCTGCAAATCAGGAGATAGAGAATATACATAAGACTCTTGGCTCGGGCGACTGGTCTATGACCTTTGACGAAAAGGCGCAGATGACCAGCTGTACGTGGAGTCCTCAATTCCGCAGAATGTTAGGGTACTCCTCACTTGAGGATTTCCCTGACAAGCTTGAGTCGTGGTCAGACCTGCTTGATGCAGAAGATCAGAAGCGCGTGCTTAACCATTATTGGGATGTTGTCAACGACTATACAGGCAGCAAGACGTATGATGTCTATTATCGTCTGTACACCAAACATAGAGGCGAACGATGGTTCCATGCTATTGGCCGACTGACACGAAGGGCTGATGGCTCGCCTGTTAAGTTCTATGGCATCTTTATTGATGTTGACACGGAGTACAGACGAAATCAAGAACTTATAGAGCAGAATGTTGCCATCATTGATGCCATCAGCCAGGAGTATCACACCATGTGGCTTGTCAACAAGAGCGACCTCACCATGCACTTCATACGTTCTAACGGCAACTCAACCATACAGAAGGCTGTCGCTATGGGACAAGGCAATGCCAATGTTGATGCTGCACTGAAGAAATACATCAATACTTATGTCGTTGAAGAAGACCGCGAGCGCGTTGAGGCCGCTACCAAGTCTGATGTCGTCATGCGCGAGATAAAGTATCAGACCATCTATACCGTAAACTACAAGCGCATTGATGACGACAGGAACATTACCTTCCATCAGATGGCGTTTGCAGATGCCGGCAACGGTTATATCCTTGCATACCACGACATAGATGCTCTCATGCGAGAGGAGAAGGAGAAACAGGATATGCTGCGTGATGCTCTGAAGGCTGCTGAGACCGCAAACAGGGCAAAGAGTTCATTCCTCAAATCAATGTCGCACGACATACGCACACCTATGAATGGCATTATCGGTATGACGGCGATAGCAGCGGCGCACATCGATGACAGAGCACGTGTGCAAGACTCTCTGCAGAAGATTACGCAGGCAAGCCACCACCTGCTGGCACTTATCAATGAGGTGCTCGACATGAGCAAGGTAGAGTCGGGCAAGGTGTCGCTTGAGGAAAGCGATTTCAATATGCCTGAGCTTATCGACAACATCGTTACGATGATAAACCCGCAGATGCAGGCACACCATCATGAATTGAAGATAAACATTGAGAAAGTCAGTCACGAGAAGGTCATTGGCGATACGCTGCGAATACAGCAGGTCTTTGTCAATCTTCTTAGCAACGCAGTCAAATATACTCCTGATGGTGGAGAGATAGTCTTGTCAATCAAGGAGATACCTTGCAATCAAGATAAGGTGAGCTGCTATCAATTCATGGTGAAGGACAATGGCATCGGTATGACCGAGGAGTATCTTTCGCACATCTTCGAACCTTTCACACGTGCAGACGATGAACGCATCGGCAATGTGCAGGGTACAGGTCTTGGCATGCCTATTGCAAAGAATATAGTCGCAATGATGGGTGGTGACATAAAGGTGGAAAGCCAACTGAACGTTGGTACCACATTTACTGTTACAATATACCTGAAGCGTCAGAAACATAAAGAAAGTGAAGAGACTCCGTTCGCCAATCTTTCAGTTCTCGTGGCCGATGATGATGCCATGAGCGTTGAGAATACCGTTGAAATACTTGAAGAGATGAGCATGCAGGCCGAAGGTGTATTCTCGGGGAAGGAAGCATTGGAACATGTCGTTGAACATCATAACGTGCAACAGGACTATAATGCCGTCATTCTCGACTGGAAAATGCCGGACATGGATGGTGTTGAGACAGCACGAGCCATACGCCGAGAGGTTGGAAATGATGTGCCTATCATCATCCTCTCAGCATACGACTGGACAGATGTCGAACAAGAAGCACGCGAAGCTGGTGTAAATGGTTTCGTCAGCAAACCGCTGTTCAAGTCAAGACTGTCTCATGTCTTCAATGAGCTGTTCTTTGATACGGAAGACGACGAGCCTGAAGAGGATTCGTCTCTTAAAAGTTTTGAAGACATGAACCTCTCTGGATGTAAGTGCTTGTTGGCTGAAGATAATGAGTTGAATGCTGAAATAGCTACCGACATTCTCAGCGAGACAGGTATGACAATAACCCATGTGTGGAATGGTGCTGAGGCTGTCGATGCCATGCTTCATGCCAAAGACGGGGAATATGACATCGTCTTTATGGACATACAGATGCCGAAGATGAACGGATATGATGCCACACGTGCCATACGTGCGTTACACAGGCATTACTGTAAGCAGGTGCCTATCATAGCCATGACGGCAAATGCATTTGCTGAAGATGTGCAGGCTGCTGCTACGGCAGGCATGAACGAACATATTGCAAAACCTCTTGACCTTAAGGCTCTTGCCCAGGTGCTTGATAAATGGATTAAAAGATGACAATAGAAGAAAGATATGCCCTCATGCAGGGCGATTATGCTGACGCAAAACGTCGTCTGATGAAAGACGAGCGTATTGAGAAATATCTTGGTATATTCCTCAAAGATCAGACAATGCAGCAACTTGATAATGCTGTCAAAGCGTACCCTGACAGTACACAACCCGTTGAGCAACAGCGCGAGACAATATTCCGTGCAGCACACACGCTGAAAGGTGTGGCAGCTAATCTCGCGCTGACAAATTTGGCGCATGCTGCATCTGAACTTACTGAACAGATGCGCGACCTTCAGAGCGATCCGTCGGTTCAGCTCATGGATGATGTACGAAAAGCTTACGATACGGTCGTTGCTGCATTACGTTGATGGTTGCTTTCGTGTATGAATTAGGCTCTAAAATAAGTGTCAGTAATTATATACTTTTAGGCACAATATTTTTATCATGATTTTTACCTTGGATTTTCACTTGATTTCTTGCCGTAGGCGAATCATGAAAGAATATCATCAAAATATTTTATTATAAGATTTTATCCTTGATTTTTATAATCTGTGTGTGAGAAAATCTTTGATTAAAATATTTAAAAGATTTAAGG
>R03__coassemble_1336_pt1 | contig 11691 bp, 8 predicted proteins | sample R03__metabat2_low_PE_024 | metagenome-assembled genome bin R03 | reverse complement strand
CAAATATCGTTTTGTCACCTTTTGGGTCCTTTTCGGTTCAAAGTGCAATAACTTTCAGTTGCATAGCCAGCTATGCGCCTTCAAGATTCTTACACTTTGATCTCGAAAATAACCTCAAAATCTAACAAAGCGAATTAATAGAACCCGCCAAAACTTCTATACTTATTACTTCTTTACTAAATAAAAACTTCAGATTGCAATCGTACAGATGGCGAAGCCTCGGTTGTTCGCTATTCTGTTCCGGTACGGTTAGCTCTGTTTCTCGCCGTAAGCCAATGTCTTACAGGCAGGTCGTAAGCCTTATACACACACCACGCAAGTACGACTGAGAAGACCACCACACCAGCATTGAGCACTATGTGCTGCCATACAGGCGCATCAGCGTGAGTCTGCACGTACCCCATCTGTATGTACATCAACGGATAGTGAGTGATGTAAAGCGGATAGGACAGTTCACCAAGAAACTTACAGACACGTGTACTGCGGCTGTCGGTTGTCACGCTGCCGGCACCGAGAAGAACTATCAGCGGAAACAGAACAACTATGCTGACCGCCTGGAATGCTCCGTCGGCAACGCACGACTTACCACCTATCTGCGGAATACAGAAGATAGCGGCCAGCATAATGCTGCACCACCAGAACCCACCTTTAGCGTGCAGCGGGCTGCCGCTGTGATTGCTGTCGGTGTAATACCTACGCAGTATGCGGCTGATGACTAATCCGCAGAGGAAAGGATAGAGCAGACGAGAGACGCCGATATACATCTGGTCGGCTGTAAGGCTCCATCCACCTATGACATCATATTTCGGTTCAGCAAACAAGCCGAACACATCCCACCCCATCGTCATGTCAAGCGTGAAGAACGCGCTACCTGCTGCCAATGCTGCAAGCACCACCGTAGGCAACCGATGAAGTATGAAAGCATAAAGGATGTTACCAAAATACTCAAACGTCAGCGACCAGTTGGGGCCGTTCAGCGAGTTGAACTCGCCCCATCCGCGTATGTCAAGACCTGTGCCGCACGGTATCATGAGCAATCCCATGACAAAGCACAGCGCGAACATCCATCCCTGACACTCGCGTATCTGCGGGAACGCGGTGTCCTGAAAGAAGAACAAGCAGGCGCCAATGACTGTTCCTGCCACTACCATAGGATGCAGACGGATGAGTCGGCGCTTAAAGAACTGCCACACACTCATGCCGTTTGATGTTGCCGGTCGCCCTGCCTCGCCGCACGTGCCGTTACCTCCCCATCTGTCATCGTATGCATAGCCAATGACAAAACCTGAAAGGACGAAGAAGAAATCAACGGCAAGATAGCCGTGATTGATATGCTGCGTGCCAAAGACAGGTATATAACTCTCAAAGCAATGGAAGATGATGACCATCAAGGCAGCAACACCGCGCAGCCCGTCAAGTATCTCGTAGCGTGGTTTGGATGTAAAGGTATTCATTTATGTGTTATCTTCTTTTGACTTTTTGTGTATGCTATAACCAGCATACTCTGACTTAATTTGATGCAAAAGTAATCATTTTTGCTGACATCTGCAATAATTATGCTCTTTTTTTGCAATAAAAGTGCTGATTTTTGCAATATTTCTTTGTCATCTGACGAAATTTGCTTAACTTTGCAGCATGAACAAAGCAGAACGACAAGAAATAATACTTAACAAGCTGAAAGCAGAGCAGCACGTCTATATCAACCAGCTATGCGACGAACTGCAGACAGGCTACGACTCCGTACGACGCGACATCAACGAACTTGACGCACAGGGTTTGCTGAAGCGAATACATGGCGGAGCCATCTCCATCGATTGCCTTCCGAGGGAATATCGCCAGCGCACGGACATCGCTAACGATGCCAAAGCACGGCTCGCAAAGAAAGCAGCAGGGTTGTTTAACGATGGAGACATACTGCTTGTCGATGGAGGTTCGACGAACGTTGAGCTCATCCGGCAGCTCCCCGACGATAAACGCTTCACGATATTCACTAACTCTCTGCCCGTAGCATCAGAGTTCTGCGACCGCGAGAACCTCACGATTCATTTCCTTGGCGGCCGGATACATGCTCCGCTACGCACTACCGTAGGCGCCACCGTCATAGATGCTCTGCAGGCTGTACGTGCCGATTGGTATTGTGTCGGTGTGTGTGCCGCTGACCCGCAGGCAGGAATGACCGACTACGACTATGACGACTGCGTCATAAAGCGGGCCATGGCGAAGCGCGCACGTCTGCGCCTTGCCATCGTGGACAACAGCAAGCTGTACGTCTCCGAACCATACGTGTCGGTCAGCCTCAACGAAATAGACTATCTCGTCGTTGAGGATGACCGTAAGGATGAAATCATCTCAAACTGGCACGGGCCACATATAATATAATAAGGTAATAGGTTCTACAAGATTTTGTGTGGATAGCCTCTTCCTCGCATTATTTAAGTAAGGAAGTACTAAGATAGAAGTGAAGAGTTAAAAGTGAGATATGCATTACTTGCTTATAGACCAATATCATCACATTTCTTACTTGAAAACTTATCATTTCTATACTTAATACTTCTTTACTTGAAAGCTAATTATACTACCCACACTCTTTCTTGTTAAACCAGGTAATAGAACTTTCGTACATTTTAAGTACTCAATAACTCTTTTATTATCAAGAATTAAAGAATTTAAGAAGTTTATTCGATGAATTGTCAAGAAGATTTAGAAGCTTGAATAAAATCTCAAGATGAGATTTTATTTCATTCTAACACTTCTTATTCATTCCAATCTGGCTTCTTTAATTCTATAATTCTTGACAAATAAAAGGGCGAAAGATTAAATAAAGTAATAGTCAGATATGAACACAAAACTAACTCTCGCTGCCACCTGCGCAGCAATCACCATGACAGCTCACGCCCAGAAACTTGAGCACATGCAGTGGTTCAACGAACCAGAGTCATACACCATCAACGGCGGCAGCCTCGAAATGGACGTTCCGGCACAGACGGACTTCTGGCGTATCGCACACTATGGCTTCACCGTCGATGACGGCCCGTTCCTCTACACCACCGTAGGCGGTGAGTTTGAGGCAAAGATAAAGGTCAGCGGCGACTATAAGGTACGTTTCGACCAGGCCGGCCTCATGATACGCCTTGACCACGAGAACTACGTCAAGTGCGGCATAGAGTATGTCGATGGTAAGTTCAACGTCTCGGCTGTCGTAACACATCACACCTCCGACTGGAGTGTCATAAAGCTCGAAAAGCCAGTGCCTTACCTCTGGCTGAAGGCCGTCCGCCGCCTTGATGCTATTGAGATATACTACAGTTTCGATGATAAGGAGTACACCATGATGCGCACGCTGTGGATGCAGGACAACTGTCCGCTCATGGTAGGCCCTGTGGCTGCATGTCCTGACGGCCAGGGATTCAAGGCCCGCTTCTCTGATTTCAGCGTCAAGCATCTGCCTGATCAGCGTCGTGTTGAATGGCTTAAGAAGAATCAGTAGATAGACCTCACCCTTTCAGAATCTCCAAATGGCGGGCTCAGAAAATACTTATTATGATGCAAAAGACTCAAAGCGACACAGTAAAGACTGAGTAATCACAATACAATTACTGAGTCTTTACACTACAATTACTAAGTCTTTGTATCGTAATTACTCAGTCTTTGCATTACAAGACAGTACCTTTTGAACCGTCAAAAGCTACGGATTAAGCCGTCAAAAGCTACGGATTAAGCCGTCAAAAGTTACGGATTGAACTATCAGGGGCATTGAACTAACTTACGCCGAGGTATCGGCACCACTCAAAAACTATATGAAGAAATTTACAGGCATTGACATTCTGCGCGCCATGGCATGCTGCTTGGTGCTGACAGCACATTGTTGCGAGTGCTATTACATCTCTAACTTCTATGCCAACGGCTTAGACGGTCTGAACATCGCGGCATGGCAAAGCGAGTCGTTATGGGCCGGAATAATAGGCAGCGTGTGCCGCACGTGTGTCCCATTGTTTGTCGTCATCTCCGGCTTCCTGTTGTTGCCGATGAAGACGGGCATGGATATGACGAGCTTCTATCGTCGCCGTGCCTCACGCATCTTGATTCCGCTGGCAGCGTGGACAGTAGTATATGCGTTCTACACCTACATCCATTTCAACGTGCCATACACCGGCGTGGGCGGTTTCCTGACATACATAGCCAAGGAGTGCGGATATTTCTTTATCAACTTCCCTGCTCCGATAGGACATCTGTGGTATGTCTATATGATACTGGGCCTATACCTGTTCATCCCTATCCTATCGCCATGGGTTGAGCGTGCAACACGCGGTGAGATGCGAGTCTTCCTCGGCATCTGGCTCGTGACGATGCTCATGCCGTTCATCCGGCTGGTGTTCCCCGAGCTGTGGGGAGAGTGTTACTGGAATCCCAATAACACGGTGTATTACTTCAGCGGCTTCATAGGCTATCTGGTAGCAGGCGCCTACGCCCGCAAGTTCATGTTTAGCAACGACAAGTCATACGTCGGCACAGGCCTTGTCTTGTTTATTGCGGGTTATGCCACATCACTCGGAGGATTCCTCTATCAGCTTTACAACCTCGTGCCGACAGCCGAGAACTACGGCAACTACATTCCGCAGCTGGAGTTCACGTGGTTCTTCACCATCATCACCGTATGCCTTGAGACACTCGGTCTGTTCATGATGTTCTTCAAGTGGCAACCTCGCAGAGTGCCGTTCCTTGTCAGCGATTTCTCACGTCTGAGCTACGGAGTCTATCTCGGACATATCATGATACTGACATGGTTATACGAACACGTCTTCATAACCCTCACGTGGCCAACCCCTTGCAAGATTATCACGATGGCAGCGTTGACCATCTGCACGTCGTACGCTCTCATCAAAGTTTTGAGTTACGTGCCAAAAGTAAAGGACATCATAGGATAACGGCCATGAGAATAGATCACATAGCACTCTATTGCATAAATCTCAACGCCATGCGCGAGTTCTGGGCGGAGCATTTCGGATGCACGTCAAACGACGAGTATCATAACCCACGCACAGGCTTGCGTACTTACATACTGACCTTTCCCGACCATGGCGCCCGCCTGGAGATTATGCAACGGCCTGAGGTAACATCAGAATTGCACGACACGATGCGGGCCGGCTTCATACACATGAGTGTTGCTGTCGGCAGCAAAGATGCTGTCAACGAGAAGACAACAGAGCTGCAAGCGGCTGGATACGAATGTATTAGCGGGCCGCGCACTACTGGCGACGGGTATTACGAAAGTCAGATCATTGGGCCGGAAGGATTGCTCATTGAGGTTACCGTATAAACCTGCGGCATCAAGCAGATGCTAACAACGGCACGATGCCTGTTTCTTCTTCATGGCCTCAAGACTGAACTCACAGCCGCAGTACAGCTGATTGTAGAATCCGTTCTCACGGAGTAATTCATTACGGCGTTGTTGCAGGCCTCCCTTACGCCAGTTGCGATCGTCAAAGACGACATTATACTGTTCAGCAGCCCAATGTCCTGCCTCGTTTATCTGGTCAAGACTCTTCCATCGCGAGGATGCCAGCGTCGTGGTGAATGTATCTATTCCCTCGCGTGACGATACACGTGCGGCGGACAACAGTCGCTGCTTAAAGCACACAAGACATCTGTGGCCGCGCTCCGGTTCATTCTCTAATCCACAGACAGCCTTGCGCCATGACTCATGATAGGCATTCCAACCTTTCCACTCCGGCTCATGGTCATCGTCTATGACACGAAGCCCTAACTTGCTGGCATAACGCGTAAGTTCATTCTTCCTTATCATATACTCCTGTTCGGGGTATATGTTAGGATTACAATAATATAATGTAGGGTGCACATCATTGTTCAGCATCCACTCAAGGATGGCTGAAGAGCAAGGGGCACAGCAGCAATGTAGCAGAATTTCTTTCATAATGTAAAGTTATAATAGGTGCAAAATTAATCATTTCTTATGATTTAACTTTTTTTTTCGCAGATAAGATGCACTAACTTAACTTTTTTTTATAACTTTGCAGATTAATAGTAACTTACATTGAAGCAGAACTAAGATGAAAGATTTCAAGGACATTAAAATCGCAGTAGCAGGCACGGGCTATGTCGGCTTGTCTATAGCCACGCTCCTCTCGCAGCACCATGATGTTGTGGCTGTCGATGTCATAAAGGAGAAGGTTGACCTCATCAACCAGCACCGTTCGCCTATTCAGGACGAATACATAGAGAAGTATCTCGCAGAGAAACCATTGCGTCTGTCGGCCACTCTTGATGGAGCAGCGGCCTACGCAGATGCTGACTACGTCGTCATTGCCGCCCCGACAAACTACGACTCGCAGAAGAACTACTTCGACACAAGTCATGTTGAAGAAGTCATCGACCTCGTCATAAGCGTCAACCCTGATGCTGTGATGGTCATAAAATCAACCATCCCAGTGGGTTATTGCCGCTCGTTGTATGTGAAATATGCTCTCAAATTCATGACCGACCCTACTCTGAAAGGCAAGAAGTTCAACTTGCTCTTCTCGCCAGAGTTCCTTCGTGAGAGCAAAGCCCTTTACGACAACCTCTATCCAAGCCGCATCATTGTAGGCTATCCTAAGTTCCTGCCGTCGGCTCAAGAGAAGAAATGGGACGAGGAGAATGCAGCTATTGAGGCTATCGGCAATACCGATGCCGAGGCGTATGCCCGCACTTTTGCACAGCTTCTGCAGGAAGGCGCCATCAAGGAGAATATCGACACGCTGTTCATGGGACTGAAAGAGGCCGAGGCCGTAAAGCTTTTTGCTAACACATACCTCGCCTTGCGAGTTTCGTACATTAACGAACTTGACACCTACGCTGAGGTGAAGGGCCTCGATTCTGCCGCCATCATCAACGGCATAGGCCTCGACCCACGCATCGGCACGCACTATAACAACCCGTCATTCGGTTACGGTGGATACTGTCTGCCTAAGGATACGAAGCAGTTGTTGGCAAACTACCAGGACGTTCCGCAGCAGATGATGACAGCAATCGTAGAGTCTAACCGTACCCGAAAAGACTACATCGCCGACGCTGTGCTACGTCAGGCAGGTTGGTATGCTTATTCTTCGGACAACGAATATAGCGGCGACCGCCAGCCAGTAACTATCGGCGTCTATCGTCTTACTATGAAGTCGAACTCCGATAACTTCCGTCAGTCGGCCATACAGGGCATCATGAAGCGCGTCAAGGCTAAGGGTGCCAACGTCATAATCTATGAGCCGACACTCGAAGATGGTACGACATTCTTCGGTTCAAGAGTCGTCAACGACCTCGACAGCTTCAAGAAGCAGTCGCAAGCCATTATCGCTAACCGCTACGACACGGTTCTTGACGACGTCAAGGAGAAGGTTTACACACGCGATATCTTCCGTCGAGACTAATCCACAAGGTAAGTACGAATTACTAATTACAAATTACTTGGTTTGTTATTTCCTACTGAATAGTTTGTAATTGTTTATTCGTAACTGTCAAAGGCGGAACTAAGTACATCACAATACGTACTCAGTAACAATCAAAAACGGAACCTAACACATTGTAATTCATACTCCGTAACTGTCAAAGACGGAACCTAACACATTGAAATTGGTTCTCCGTAACAATCAAAGAATGAAAAAGTTGCTCAGTCTCCCACCAAATCTTGTGGGATGTTTCCATGACATTACAGGACTTTCGACCGACGAATGGTTCTGCACGAACGACCCAATAGGGCAGAAACTCGGATCGGGCGGTGGCACGACATGGGTGCTTGAGTCATGTCCCGAGTCGTTCCGTAGCGACCGCAAGATTATCCTTCATGCCGGAGGACAGAGCCGTCGGTTGCCTGCGTATGCACCTTCGGGCAAGATACTCACACCACTTCCGGTGTTCAGATGGGAGCGCGGGCAGCAGCTTTCGCAGTCGTTGCTGACGCTGCAGCTACCTCTCTACGAGCATATCATGCAGCAGGCGCCACAGCGTCTTAACACAATGATTGTCAGCGGTGACGTTTACATACGTGCAACGAAGCCTCTGCAGAAGATTCCTGACGCAGATGTGGTATGCTACGGCCTATGGCTTAGCGACGACATCGCTAAGGATCATGGCGTCTTTGTGTCATCACGTAAATCACCAGACGTACTGAAGTGCATGATGCAGAAACCGTCAATAGAGCAGCTCCATGATGTTCAGCGCGACAATTACACACTCGTTGACATCGGCATCTGGATGCTCTCCGACCATGCCGTAGATGTGCTGATGCAACGATCGAAGGATGCTGACGGCAACATTCGTGAGTATGACCTGTACTCGGAGTTCGGTTGTGCACTCGGAACTGAACCAACTCAGCACGACAGCCTTGTGTCACAGCTCTCCGTGGCTATACTCCCATTACCGGGCGGAGAGTTCTATCATTACGGCACAACACCCGAGTTGCTGTCGTCAACACTCGCAATACAGAACATCGTCGTAGACCAACGCGAGATAATGCATCGCGACCGGAAGGCCCATCCGTCAACGTTCGTGCAGAATGCCGATATACATATACGTCTCACCGAGGACAACCGGAACGTCTGGATAGAGAATTCATGCATCGGACCTCGATGGTCTCTCACTCATGATAATGTTGTCACAGGCGTTCCAGAGAACGATTGGGAGATAACACTTGCTCCTGGTCAGTGCCTTGACGTCATACCCTTAGGCGACACACAGTGGGTGGTACGCCCGTACGGCTATCGCGACAAGTTCGCCGGCAAGATGCAACAGACGCCTCTCTTCCCAGTTGTCAACAGCATAGAGGAAATGGGACGCGTTATAAATGAAGAATTAAGAATGAAGAATGGAGAATTAAGAATGAAGGATGAAGAATTAACATCACATTCTTCTGACAACGAATTCAAGCATGCGACTGACGATTCTGATTCTTCATTCATTATCGATCATTCTTCAATAGACGATTCTTCATTCTTCATTCTTCATTCTTCATTTCCTCTTCTCTCTGCCGAAGACATAAGCAACAAGGCTAATCTGCGCCGTCTGACAGCACAACGTACAATGTTCCGAAGCCGCAACTGGCAGGCCATTGCACACAACCACGTCCACTCAGTCTTCTACCAGACGGACCTTCATGATGCCGCCAGAGAGTTCGCACAGCACAGCATACCGATGCCGGAAGAACTTACCGGCAACTCACCACTTATGGTGCAGATGCACGATGCAATGTTCCGCTCAGAGTTACTGCGCAGACAAGGCAATGCCACCGACAGCAAGTCGTACGACGACAAGGCTTTCGCCATACTCCGCGAAGGACTGACAACGACGGCACTCGCCGACCGTCAGCAGCCCCGCATGTCCGTTCACAGCGACCAGATAGTATGGGGACGCTCGCCGGTACGTATCGATCTCGCAGGCGGATGGACAGACACGCCACCCTATTGCCTAATGGAAGGCGGCGCAGTCATGAACATTGCCATCGACCTCAACGGCCAACAGCCGATACAAGCGTATGTGCGTCCTTGCCCAGAACATCACATCGTGCTCAGAAGCATAGACCTCGGAGCAGCCGAGACAATAGGTACATACGAGCAGTTACGTCAATACAACAAGGTTGGCTCACCCTTCTCAATACCCAAGGCAGCACTTGCGCTGTGCGGTTTCATACCGGAATTCTGCCAAGAGCAATACCCGACGCTTGAGCAGCAGCTACAGACATTCGGCTGCGGCATAGAGGTTACGCTGCTCTCTGCTATCCCCGCAGGCTCTGGTCTCGGCACGAGCAGCATTCTCGCGGCAACAGTTCTCGGCGCGTTGAATGACTTCTGCGGACTCGCATGGGACAAGAACGAGATAGCCCGACGTACTCTTGTGCTTGAGCAACTGCTCACAACGGGAGGCGGTTGGCAGGATCAGTTCGGCGGAATACTACAAGGTGCGAAGCTGCTTACCACCGAACGCGGATTCGCACAAAGCCCTCAGGTACGCTGGACACCTACGACAATCTTTACGCAGCCTGAGTACAAGGCATGCCATCTGCTATACTACACAGGCATACGCCGTACGGCAAAGACCATCCTCAGTGAGATAGTGCGCGGCATGTTCCTCAACCGTGGCGAGGAGATACGTCTGCTACGCAAGATGAAACAGCATGCCTACGACATGTATGACACCATACAAGCGAATGATTTCGCAGCCATGGGCCGTCTCGTACGTAAGACATGGCAGCAGAACCGTCTCCTTGACGCAGGCACAAACCCTGCCAGCGTACAGGCGTTGACCGACGTTATCGACGACCTCTGCCTTGGATACAAGCTGCCAGGCGCAGGAGGTGGAGGCTATCTCTATATGGTAGCAAAAGACCCAGAGGCAGCTGCCATCATCAAACAACGTCTCACTCAGAACCCGCAGAACAGCAATGCACGCTTCGTAGATATGGCAATTAGCGACAACGGCCTACAGATAAGCCGAAGCTGATAATAATTACGAGTTACTCATTACGAATTACTTAGTTTGTGTTGACTACCGGAGCACCGTGTGATCAATATGTTTGCAAATAAACGGAAGACACTAATCAATTCGTAAAAAGAAGCGACGTAACTCGCAAAAAGACGCAACGCAACTCGTAAAAAGACGCAACGCAACTCGTGAAAAGGCATTAAGCAACTCGTAAAAAGACGCAACGTAACTCGCAAAACGATACTAAGCGATTTATGATTAGTAGAAAGTAACCACGTCATTCGCACTACGTCATTCGCAATTTGATACTTCGTATTTCGCAATTTGATACTTCGTATTTCGTAATTAGATATATGTACAGCATAGAGAAAATAACCACGCTCATCGGAGCACACTGCTATGGCACCGTCGAGACGCAGATAGGCTTTGTCCTAACCGACTCACGTTCGCTTTCCTTCCCCGAGGAGACGCTGTTCTTCGCCATCAAGACAAAGCGCAACGACGGTCATAAATACATCCACGACCTCTACTGTCGTGGCGTCCGCGCCTTCGTTGTCGAGCAACTGCCGGCAGCCTATGCCGAGGCATACCCCGACGCCGCATTCCTTAAGGTAACCTCAACCGTGGCAGCATTGCAACGTCTTGCCGAACGACACCGTGACGAATTCTCCATCCCAGTCATCGGCATAACAGGCTCAAACGGTAAGACCACCGTCAAGGAGTGGCTCTACCAGTTGCTCTTCCACGACATACGCATAACACGATCGCCGCGCTCGTACAACTCGCAGATAGGCGTACCGCAGTCAGTATGGCTGCTGAACCAGCAGAGCGAGCTCGGCATCTTCGAGGCCGGCATATCACAACCAGGAGAGATGGAGGCGCTTCGTGAGATAATACAGCCTACCATTGCCGTACTCACAAACATCGGACAGGCCCATCAGGAGAACTTCCGTTCGCTTCGCGAGAAATGCGATGAGAAGCTGCAACTGTTCCGTGATGCTGATGTCGCAATATATAACGCTGACGACGAGACCATCTCCAACTGCATGCGCCGCTCTGACTTCAAAGGCCAACGCATAGGATGGTCGAAGCAGAACAGTGACGCTCCCCTTTATATAAATAAGGTGACGACCGACGACACGCAGCATCTGACAACCATAAGCTATGTTTTCAACGGAGAAGCAGCAGACTATCAGATACATAAAATCAATGTCGCTGCCATTGAGA
>R03__coassemble_1306_pt1 | contig 11862 bp, 7 predicted proteins | sample R03__metabat2_low_PE_024 | metagenome-assembled genome bin R03 | reverse complement strand
TCCGAAGATGTTGGCGTATAGCTTTGCGAGGCTCATGTCCTCGATGCCGATGTTCTTCATCTCATTCTGCAGGTCGATGAAGAATCCCTGCTTGAACTTCATTCGCTTGCTGAGCTGCAGCATATCGTCCTTCAGCGACAGCCCCACCTTAGGCACTGTGGTATCCTCCAGGAACCGCTTGACGGCGGGCGAGCTGCCCAGATGGTTCAGCCGGAAGAGGAAACAGGTGTCGTGATTGGACACTTGGAGCAGCGCAACCTGATTCTGCTTGTGCTTGACAAAGCACGGGCGCGTCTCCGTATCAATGCCCAGTATGTCTTGTGACAATAGGAAATCGACAGCCTTCTCTGCCACATCTTCTGTCAATACGACAACGATGCGGCCGTCAAAAAGAACACGTGGCAATTCACCGATTTTCTTCTTGTCAAACTTGTTAACTATTTGTCTTATCATAAGTTTTATGTTTACAATTTGCAAAATTAATAAAAAAAACGGGAAAATCTATACGTTTCTGAAAAATTTCATTTACTTTTGCATTTCGAAATATAAATAATGAATAATGGCAAAGGCAAAAAAGCAAAATAAAAAGACAATAAAACAACCGAAAAAGGAGCCTAAGACGTACGCTGAAGTGATGGGATTGGGAGGCGTGGTACATAACGAGAAGTTTGATTTCGTTATCGGATTCATACTCCTGTGTGTGTCCATATACTTCTTCTGCGCCATGGGTAGCTACTTCATAACCGGCGAGGCCGACCAGAGCATGGTGCTTCAGCTTCGCCCAGGCGAACTCGTGTCGATGAGCAGCGAGTTTGAGAATATGTGCGGATCGTTAGGCGCTCTGCTCAGTTATTTCCTTATAGCGCGTTGCTTCGGCATCGCAGCGTTTCTCATTCCGGTGTTCATACTCTTCAGCGGGCTGAAGCTTATGGGTGCGTACAAGGTCAACCTGACGAAGTGGTTCTTCTGTACGGCATTGACAATGGTATGGCTGTCGGTGACATTCGCTAAGTTCCTGACGCCTATCATGGGCGATCAGGTGTATAACCCTGGTGGAGGTCACGGCGAGAACTGCTGCCAGTTCCTCGAAGGTGTGATAGGCGCACCGGGTCTGCTGGCTGTCCTCGGCATCGTGGCAATAGCCTTTCTGACCTATCTGACGTCAGAGACGATAGCCTTCATACGTCAGCTGCTGAATCCTGTCAGCTATATATCTAATAAGGTGAAGTTCTCGTTCCATGTAGGAAGTGGTGAGGCTGAGAATCCTGATATTGACCTTACGAACACCGAATATACCGATCCTGCAGCGCAGACGGTAGATTTCAATGACGGCCTGGCTACCTTCACGACGCCTGACAATACCGACGACATGGACAACAAGACCGTCATCGACGAGCAGACAGGCGAGCAGATAGACCTCACAGCGGCTGTGGCAGCGGCGGCAACGGCAGCACCAGCAGCGGCTGACGGCAGCAAAGAACCGGAGTTTGAGGTCGTGGAAGGTGTCGAAGAGGCAGCTGCCAGCGGCAAGAAAGTTGGCGAGCACTACGATATGAACACGCCTATCAACCCGCGTGAGCCATTCACCAACTATCAGTTCCCGTCGCTCTCGCTGCTTAAGAAGTATGAGAACGACAGCAAGCCGTATATCGACAAGGACGAGCTCATTGCCAACAAGCAGCGCATCGTAGAGGTGCTGCACTCGTTCGGAGTAGAGATACGCGAGATAAAGGCTACCGTGGGTCCTACCATCACGCTGTATGAGATAACGCCTGCCGAAGGTGTGCGCATCTCGAAGATACGTAACCTTGAGGACGATATAGCACTCTCGCTGGCCGCTCTCGGCATACGTATCATCGCGCCGATACCTGGCAAGGGAACCATAGGTATAGAGGTGCCTAACGCAAAGCCTGCCATCGTCAGCATGGAGTCTATCCTCAACTCGAAGAAATTCCAGGAGACGACTATGGAACTGCCTATCGCACTGGGTAAGACCATCACCAACGAGGTCTTCATGGTTGACCTCGCAAAGCAGCCACACCTCCTCGTTGCCGGTGCTACCGGTCAGGGTAAGTCGGTCGGTCTGAATGCCATCATCACGTCTCTGCTATACAAGAAGCATCCTAACGAGCTGAAGATAGTCCTCGTGGACCCTAAGAAGGTTGAGTTCTCGGTATATGGTCCTATTGCTGATCACTTTATGGCGGTTGTCGATGAAGACGAGGATCCTATCATAACCGATGTCACAAAGGTTGTACGCACGCTGAAGTCGCTGTGCGCACTGATGGATCATCGCTACGACATGCTTAAGGTTGCTGGCGCACGAAATATCAAGGAGTACAACCAGAAGTTCCTCAGCCATCAGCTGAATCCTGAGAATGGCCATGAGTTCATGCCTTATGTCGTCGTCATCATCGATGAGTTCGGCGACCTTATCATGACCGCCGGCAAGGAGGTTGAGCTTCCTATAGCACGTATCGCACAGCTGGCACGTGCCGTAGGTATCCACATGGTCATCGCCACACAGCGTCCTACGACAACCATCATCACAGGTAATATCAAGGCAAACTTCCCGGGACGTATAGCATTCCGTGTCGGTGCGATGATTGACTCACGCACCATCCTCGACCGTCCGGGTGCCAACCAACTTGTCGGACGCGGTGATATGCTCTTCCTGAACGGTACCGAACCGGTTCGTGTGCAGTGTGCCTTCGTGGATACTCCTGAGGTGGAGGATATAACAAAGTATATCGCTGACCAGCCAGGACCGCTACACCCACTTGAGCTCCCTGAGCCTGTCACCGACGGTGACGAGGGCGGTGGCGGCATCGGCGACAGCAGTCTTGCCGACCTCGACTCACTCTTCGAGGAGGTGTCACGATTCGTCGTCCTCTCAAACCAGGGCTCTACATCGGCCATCCAGCGTAAGTTCTCCATCGGATACAACCGTGCCGGCCGCCTCATGGACCAGCTGGAGCGTGTCGGCATAGTAGGTTCGGCACAGGGCTCGAAGCCTCGTGAGGTGCTCATCACCGACGAGGGCTCGCTCGAGAACCTCTTTGCACAGCTGAGAAGCTAAACAATAGACCAGCCCCCCAAGCCCCCACGGAGGGGGGATGTGATAGAATGTGTCTGACTTGCGGTAAGGAGGATAGCAACGTCTTATAGAAGACTATGAGACTCCGGCAGGCATTATTCACTATTCACTAGTCACTATTCACTATTTACTAAAAGTCAACAATATAACGACAACACTCCATTCAACAATAAAAACAAACAATGAAAAAGATTCTTCTTCTCCTCCCGCTGTTGCTCCTCACACTGACGGTAGCAGCAGATAATGCCTCCGAGGCACGCAAGGTGCTCGATAAGACAGCAGCTGTAGTAACCCGTAAGGGCGGTGCAAGTGCATCGTTCACCATCTCCGGAGGCAAGATAGGCATACAGTCAGGCACCATTGCCATCAAAGGCAATAAGTTCTGTGCCACCACCTCGGCAGCAAAGATGTGGTACAACGGCAAGACACAGTGGACCTACATGAAGTCAAACAATGAGGTGAACGTATCTACTCCCGATGCCAAGAAGCAGATGATGCTGAACCCTTACACCTTTATTACATTATATAAGAATGGCTACAACCTCTCGATGAAGACCGAGGGGAAGACGCATCAGGTGCATATGGTGGCACAGGGCAACTCGTCTATCAAGGAGATGTATATCACCATCGACAGCAGTTACCATCCTACTAAGGTGCGCATGAACCAGAATGGCACGTGGACAACGATTACAATAACTAACTTCAGTGCCAAGAATCTGTCTGACGGAGCATTCCAGTTCAATTCCAAGGATTATCCGACAGCTGAGGTCGTTGACTTGAGATAAATGCAAGGTGATGGCTTTTAGGTGTTAGGTGATGGCTGATACCTGTGCCTGTTTGATGTACAAGAACACATAGCCATCACCCACCACCTAACACCCCCTCGCCCAAACAATGATATACCCAAACAACTTCGAACATAAGATAGGCTTCAACGAGATCCGTGAGATGCTCACTGCACGTTGCATGTGCGGCTTAGGACGCCAGCTGGTGGACGATATGTCGTTCTCCACCGATGCTGAGCAGATAAGCACGTGGATGCAGCAGATACGTGAGTTCAGACGTCTGAAGGAGGAGAGTGAGGACTTTCCGCTCGACAACTTCTATGACATGCGTGTCGAGATAGCACGCCTCCGAATGGAGGGAACGCATCTTGAAGAAGACGAACTGTCACGTCTGCAACGCTCACTGGCTACGATACACAAGATCATCATGTTCCTGTGCCGTGACGGCGAGACGACAGCTGATGGCGATATTACATATCGTTATCCTGCTCTGCAGCAGCTGACAGATGGCATCTGCATATTCCCTAATATAATAAGGAGGATAGAACAGGTGCTCGATAAGTTTGGGCATCTGCGCGACAATGCGTCGCCCGAGCTGGCACGCATACGACGTGAGCTGGCAAGCATGGAGGGTAGCATATCGCGAACGCTGAACGGCATCCTCAACAGCGCTAAGGCTGAAGGCCTCGTTGAGCGTGATGTGACGCCTACACTGCGTGACGGACGACTCGTAATACCTGTCGTGCCGGCCATGAAACGTAAGATTCGTGGCATCGTGCATGATGAATCGGCGTCAGGACGAACGGTGTTCATCGAACCTGTCGAGGTTGTTGAGACAAACAACAAGATACGCGAGTTGGAGGCTGACGAACGACGTGAGGTGATACGCATACTGAAGGAGATAGCTAAGATGATACGCCCGTATGTCCGTGAGATAGGCGAGTCGTACATCCTTCTTGCTCACATAGACTTCATACGCGCCAAGACACTGCTCGCAGAGACTCTCCGTGCCTTTGAACCTGACGTCAAGGCAGAGCCTGTCATGGATTGGATTCAGGCACGACACCCATTGCTGCAGCTCTCGCTTGAGAAGCATGAGGCGGAGCGTGTGCCGGAGGATGAGTCGCCTGTGAAACGTATTGTGCCGCTTGATATTACACTGACGGCTGAGAAGCACATGCTGATAATCTCCGGTCCGAATGCCGGAGGAAAGTCAGTATGTCTGAAGACGGCAGGCTTGCTGCAGTATATGCTGCAATGCGGACTGTCAATTCCTGTCAGCGAACGCTCTGTTACGGGTGTCTTTGACAGCATAATGATTGACATAGGTGATGAGCAGAGCATCTCCGACGACCTATCGACATACTCGTCACATCTGCTGAATATGAAGCAGATGCTGCGCAATGCCGACAGCCGCACGATGATTCTCATCGATGAGTTCGGTACCGGTACCGAGCCACAGATAGGCGGAGCCATTGCCGAGAGTGTCTTGGAACAGCTGTGTAAGAATAGCGTCTGGGGTATCATAACGACTCACTACCAGAATCTCAAGGAGTTTGCCGACAGTCATGAGGGTGTCGCCAACGGTGCCATGCTGTATGACCGGCATGAGATGCGGGCACTCTTCCAACTGGCTATAGGACGTCCTGGGTCGTCATTCGCTATTGAGATAGCACGTAAGATAGGGCTTCCGGAGTCGGTTATCAAGGGTGCTACGGACATCGTTGGCCAAGACTACATACAGAGCGACAAGTATCTGCAGGACATAGTACGTGACAAACGCTACTGGGAAGGCAAGCGACAGACCATTCATCAGCAAGAGAAGGACATGGAGAAGACTATCCTTCAGTATCGTGCTGAGATAGAACGGCTTGACAAGGAACGCAAGGCTATTCTTACACGTGCTAAGACTGAGGCAAAGGAACTGCTTGAAGAGTCGAACCGACGCATAGAACTTGCCATCAAGGAGATTCGTGAGGCGCAGGCGGAAAAGGAGGAGACACGTCGCATACGTGAGGAACTGCGTGCCTTTGAGGCTGATGTCAACGAGATTGATGTCAAGCAGAAGGATGACGACATACAGCGTAAGATAGAACAGATACAACAGCGTCAGCAACGTCGCGAGGAGCGCAAACGCAACAAGGTGGAGGGCAAGATTACGGCTGCCGAACAGAAAGCGGCGGCCATTCTCCGTGAGTCGGCGCAGAAGGTTGATGCTGACCGCCCTGTTGCCGTAGGCGACAGCGTCCGCATCCGTGGCACGCAGAGTGTCGGTACGGTAGAGGCTATTAACGGCAAGATAGCCACCGTGGCCTTCAACGGTGGCATACGGTCGAAGGTTAAGGCAGACCGTCTGGAGCATGCACAACCCGAGAAGCCGGCAACGGTTAAGGAGTCACTCTCCGAACAGCCAAAGGCATCACGCATGACACGTGAGACTATGGACGAGCGACAGCGCAACTTCCATCAGGATCTTGATGTCCGTGGCATGCGTGGCGATGAGGCTCTCAACGCTGTGCAGTATTTCATTGACGATGCCATCCTCGTCGGTGTGCAGCAAGTGCGTATCCTGCACGGCAAGGGCAATGGCATTCTCCGTCAGCTGATACGTCAGTATCTGGGCTCTGTGCCTAACGTGCTGCGCTATAGAGACGAGGATATACGCTTCGGCGGAACAGGAATAACAATCGCAGAGTTCTAAGACTGCGGCATCGTACGCTATATGTCATGATGCAACATTCCACATGTCATGAAGCAACTTGCTGCATGTCATGAAGCTACTCTGCCTTAAAGAAACAATGACGCAATAGAGTTGCGATAGCAATAATTAAAGAAGAAACGTTTTAATCTTTTTTGCTTTTTCTGCGTCATATAACTTATATGGAAATAATTACACTTATAAATTAGTTAATATTAACTCTTTAAACAAAACAATTATGACAAAAATGAAGTTTATGGCAGCAGCACTCTCAGTGCTGATGCTTCTTCCAAGCTGTGGTACAGCAACTAAGAACGGTTCTCTTATCGGCGCTGGTGCTGGTACAGCAGTAGGCGCTCTCGTAGGTAAGCTTGTTGGTGGTAGCACCAAGGGCACAGTTATCGGCGCTGCAGTAGGTGCTGCAGTAGGTACAGGCGCTGGTTACCTCATCGGTAAGAAGATGGACAAGGCAAAGGCTGCAGCTGCTGCTGTTCAGAATGCACAGGTTTCAACAGTTACTGATGCTAACGGTCTTGAGGCTGTTAAGGTTACATTCGACTCAGGTATCCTCTTCACAACAGGTAGCTCAACACTCAGCGCTACAGCAAAGAAGAACCTCTCTGACTTCACTACTAACGTGCTGAAGGTTTACAACGACTGTGACGTTGCCATCTGTGGCTATACAGACAACGCTGGCTGGAAGGGCTCTACAGCTGAGCAGAGCACACAGAAGAACCTCACTCTCAGCCAGAACCGTGCTGACGCTGTTAAGACATACCTCCTCACATCAGGTGCTGCTACATCGCAGATCAAGAGCAGTACAGGCTACGGCGAGACAAACCCAGTTGCTGATAACTCAACAGCTGCAGGCAAAGCACAGAACCGTCGCGTTGAGGTTTACCTCTATGCATCTGAGGCAATGATCAATGCTGCTAACGCAGGTACACTGCAGTAAGATAAAAGCCCCCTCCCATCCTCCCCGAAGGGAGGGGCGTTTTTAATACCATCTACTACTCAAACGAGTATCGCAATACATTTATTACTCAAACAAGTATTGCACATCAAAACATCCCCTCCCCTCGGGGAGGAAGGGAGGGGACTTTGCTTCTTTGCAATGAACATCCTTAATTTCCTCACATTAGGACTGTTGAAGAGAGTCATACGCTGGGCACTGGCCCTTTTCTTCGCATCCACCATCCTTGCTGTCCTTGCATATAAGGTCATGCCTGTCTATCTCACACCGTTAATGGTCATACGAACCATGGAGCAAGTGAAAGACGGTAAGCACATCACCATGCACCATCACTGGGTGTCTATGGACAAGATATCCCCACACATGCCTGTCGCTGTCATGGCAAGTGAGGATCAACGCTTCCTCTTGCACCATGGTTTCGACTTCGATGCCATACAGAAAGCCGCCATGCACAACCGCAAAGGCGGTACTACACATGGTGCGTCGACGATATCTCAGCAGACAGCCAAGAATGTCTTCCTGTGGCCGGGACGCAGCTGGTTGCGTAAGGGTTTGGAGATGTACTTTACCTTCCTCATTGAGACAATGTGGTCGAAGCAACGCATAATGGAGGTCTATCTCAACTCCATTGAGATGGGCGATGGCATTTATGGCGTGGATGCTGTGGCCGAATACAACTTCGATGGCATAACAGCTCACGACCTTACACGCTCTGACTGTGCACTAATTGCAGCAACACTGCCTAATCCGCGCAAGTACTCATCTAAGGAACCGAGCTACTACATGCGTCAGCGTCAGCAGCATATACAGCAGCAGATGCGCTTCATACCGTCATTCCCGAAGGAGGGAGAGGATATCAACACCAATACGGTTTCAGGCGGTGTGTATAAAAAAGGTAAGAAGTAATGACAACTTAACCAATTTGCGAATTAACGAATTAACAAATTATGAATGCGCTGCATGCTTGTAATGGACAACTGTAATCATAATTCGTAAATTCGTAAACTCGTAATTTTGTCAATTAGAAGAAAGATGTTAGAACAACTTAACCCATCACAGCGAGAGGCCGTCGAATACATCGACGGCCCTTCGCTCGTTATTGCAGGTGCCGGATCGGGCAAGACGCGTGTGCTGACATATAAGATAGCCTACCTCCTGCAGCAGGGCATGAAGCCCTGGAACATACTGGCACTCACCTTCACCAATAAGGCTGCCAATGAGATGAAGCAGCGTATTGGCCAACTTGTCGGTGAGCAGACGGCACGCTATCTGCAGATGGGCACCTTCCATTCGGTGTTCTCACGCATACTACGTGCCGAGGCACAGCACATACCTTTCTTCTCTGCGACAGGTAATAACGATGTTGTCAACCCGGGCTTCATGCCTAACAATTTCACCATCTACGACGAGAACGATTCCCGCTCGCTGCTGAAGGCCATTATAAAGGATATGCAGCTCGATGACAAGGTATATAAACCCGCAGCTGTCCACAACCGCATCTCCATGGCAAAGAATAACATTGAGTTGCCTGCCGACTATGCAAACAGCAGTTCGCATGCCTCGGCTGACCGCGATGCACGTATGGATAAGATGCCGCAGATATACGCCATGTATCAGCAGCGGCTGCAACAGTCAAATGCCATGGACTTCGATGACCTGCTGCTTTATACCTACTTGCTCTTTGCCAACAACGAGGAGGTACGGCAGAAATATGGCGAACGATTCCAGTATGTCCTTGTCGATGAGTATCAGGACACCAATGCTGTGCAGCAGATGATAGTCCTGCAGATGGTTCGTGACCATCGGCACATCTGTGTCGTTGGCGATGATGCACAGTCCATCTATGGCTTCCGCGGTGCCAACATCGACAATATCCTCGATTTCCAGCAGAAGTTTGGACCAAACACACAGGCTCAATCCACCATCACCCAACACCCATCACCCAACCCCCAATACCTAACCCCCAACACCCAACAACCATCTCCCATCACCCAACAGCCCGTCCGCCTCTTCAAGCTTGAGCAGAACTACCGCTCAACACAGAACATCGTCAACGCTGCCAACAGCCTCATAGAGCATAATAAACGGCAGATACGGAAGCAGGTTTATTCGCATAACGATGAAGGAGAGCGCTTGCAACTGAAGTACTGCTATAGCGACCGCGAGGAAGCCGTCATTGTATGTAAGGACATACGCCGCATCATGCGTGCCGAGGGGATGAAGTACAGTGACTTCGCCATACTCTACCGTACTAACTCGCAGTCGCGAACATTCGAGGAGCAGATGCGCAAGGACGGCATACCTTATAGAATATATGGTGGCCTGTCATTCTATCAGCGCAAGGAGATAAAGGATGTGATAGCGTACTTCCGTCTTGTTGTCAATCAGCACGACGAGGAAGCACTGCGCCGTATCATAAACTACCCTACGCGTGGCATAGGAAACACCACCGTCGATAAGGTCATGCAACACGCACGACAGCTCGGAGTGGCTCCGTGGGAAGTAATAAGTAATCCTGAAGGTACGCAGCTGTCTGTCAACAAGGGCACGGCAACCAAGCTACGTAACTTTGCCTCGCTCATCAGTGGCTTTGCCGAACAGGCATCGCCGTTGACAACACTCACGCCGCTTGACGCCTGCGAACTCGGCAAGCAGATTATTCAGGAGTCAGGCATATCAAAGGATATCTACAGCGGAAAGGAACCTGACGACATCTCCCGTCAGGAGAACCTGCAGGAGTTTATTGACTCGTTGAGTGAGTTTGTCGATACTAAACGCGAGGAGAGTGGCGAGGAACACATCCTGCTGGCTGACTTCCTTCAGGAGGTGTCGCTGATGTCTGACCTTGACAGCGACGATAACAAGACGAACAGCAACACTGATGATGACAACGCAAATGATGGCGCTGAGGCCAACCGCGTACTCCTGATGACCATACATTCTGCTAAAGGCCTTGAGTTCCCTACCGTCTTTATCGTCGGTATGGAGGAGAATATCTTCCCATCACCGATGTGCTGCGACTCGCAACGCGCCATCGAGGAGGAACGCCGTCTGCTGTATGTGGCTATCACACGTGCTGAGAAACATTGCATACTGACATCCGCACAGAATCGTTATCGCTATGGACGCATGGAGTTCGACACGCCGTCACGTTTCCTAAACGACATCACACCATCACTCGTGCAGGTGCATAATATGAGCAAGAACGATGATGATGACGACATGCCATGGTCAAAGCCACGCCGCCAGACCTATGCTTGGCATGGAGATGATTATGGCTTTGGGAAGGGTAGGGGAGGCTACCAGAATTCAAAACCTGTGGCAACACAGTTCAAGGCCGATCCGAAACCGAAGGTGACGCATACGGTAGAAAGTGACACGAGCCGCTCGATATCCGCTCCAACACCTACTCCGGCACCATCACAAGCTACAACGTCCGGACGACGGTTCGTTAAAATCACACCGTCTGCAAGACGCAGTGCCACATCCGCCACCACCCCGTCAGCACCTGCAGCCTCAGGGTTAACTGTCGGCAGCAAAATAGAACACGAGCGATTCGGCATCGGAACAATTCTCGCCATAGAAGGAAGTGGCGAGAATACAAAGGCAACAGTAGAATTCCAACACACCGGAACAAAACAGCTACTGCTTAAATTTGCACGATTTAAGAAGCTCTGACGACTGATAATAATCAATTGAAAGCTGTTTTTACAACTAAAAACAAAAAAAGTCAGAGAAATATTTGCTCATTTCAGAAAAAAGCAGTACCTTTGCACTCGCTTTTGAAAAAGAGTACCCACGCACCCTTAGCTCAGTTGGTAGAGCAACTGACTCTTAATCAGTGGGTCTAGGGTTCGAGCCCCTAAGGGTGTACCTACTGCAAGAAGCAGCTACGACTTTCGTAGCTGCTTTTTTTTAATCAGTAAAGCCGACTCGTGAGGAGCCGGCTTTACTATATCATATTACATCTTTTTGATATGTAACTGCAATTTGGTTCCGTAGTGCGGGGTGAGAAATGTATGGATCGTCTGGGAGTTGGAGAATCATAGTGATTACATCAGATAGTCAAGGACTGATTGCCAATCGGGGAATTTTTCTGAGCCGAAAGGAATTAACTCACCACCGAATTCAGAAGCACCATTACGGTCTCTATCATCAATGAGGTAGCATCCTTCGGGAAGTCTGAGGTTACTAAATATCTACGTTCTGTTTCCTTCAAAGACTTGTTCATTTCTATAGTAGTTTATGTTATACTAACTAAAGTTTCGCACCCCTTTATTTTGTCAAGAATTATAGAATTAAAGAAGCC
>R03__coassemble_1284_pt1 | contig 11956 bp, 10 predicted proteins | sample R03__metabat2_low_PE_024 | metagenome-assembled genome bin R03 | reverse complement strand
GGGGTTTTGGCATCTATTTCACCTCCCCTTCCGGGAGGACGGGTGGGGTTTAGGTATCTATTTCACCGTCCCTTTTGGGGAGAACGGGTGGGGTTTTAGCATCTATTTCACCTCCCCTTGTGGGAGGATGGGTGGGGTCTCTTTAATATTACTAATACATTTCTTCAGCGAATCGGTCCAGTATGGAATGGTGATGCCGAATGTCTGCTTTATCTTTGTCTTGTCGAAGACGCTGTACGACTGACGAGTTACGGGCGACGGGAACTCTGACGAGTGGCACGGCTGAATGTCACACATTGTCTGTCCGCTATACTCTGCTATCATCTTCGTGAAATCATACCATGAGCAGACGCCCTCGTTAGAATAGTGATATATGCCGGTATTACCCTCGTACTTACGGCCTTCGACGATGTTGTAGATAGCCTCAGCGAGGTCACCGGCATACGTCGGCGTGCCGCATTGGTCGAAGACGACCTTCAAAACAGGCTTTGTTGCAGTAAGGTTGAGCATCGTCTTGCAGAAGTTCTTGCCGTATTCAGAGTACAGCCACGCAGTACGTATGATGATGTACCCGCCCTTTTGGCCTTGCCCTACTGCCTGCGCAGCATCAAACACCGCCTTTATCTTCTGCTCGCCATGTAGCTTTGTGAGGCCATAGACGCCTGTCGGAGTACCCGTCTGAGTCTCTCGGCATGGCACGTTATATGGCTCTTTGCCGAAGACATAGTCGGTAGAGACATGCACAAGCAGTCCTCCGACCTCTGCCATAGCCTTAGCGAGATTCTCCGGAGCGACAGCGTTGAGCGTCTCTACGATATCGCCTGCCGTCTCAGCCGCATCGACGTTTGTCCATGCGGCACAGTTGATGATGCACTTGACCTCACGCTCGCTGACCATCTGTCGCACAGCGTTGAGGTCGGTGATGTCAAGATGTTCGTAGCCATCGCATACATCTGTGAAGATGTACGTATCCTGCGAGTCGCGGCTGACTATCTGTATTTCATTGCCAAGTTGTCCGTTGGCACCGGTGACTAATATATTCATATGAGGCCCCACAAAACCTCCTGCCCCAAGGGCATTTGCTTCGCGGCACGGGAGGAACTTTTATTACCTTTGTGGGCTAAGGTCTTTAACTTTATATTAAGCAGTCATTACTATTAAAAGCCCCACCCCTTTGGGGAGGATGGGTGGGGCGGTGTGAGTGGGGCGGTGTGCGTGGGGCGGTGTGGGTGGTATTGGGGAAGACATTATTCGAACTCCAATCCTTCCTCACGGTCCTTCTTGTAGTAGTCGGAGAGCATACCGATGAATGTGGTAATCTCCTTCACTGCACGCTGTGTATCCTCTGAAATCTCCTGCTTCCGGAGCCGAAGCATCATGACACCATATAGCGCATCGAAGCACGTCTCTATCTCATCGACGTCGCGATCGCCCTTGTTACGTAGCTCAACGATAAACGGCAACACCTTATAATATTCTGCACTGTAGAACGGGAACTTAGGCGATGCCAGCAACTGACGATGCAAATCGATGAGTGTCTGCAGCGTCACCTTGTTTATCTGGAGGTGTCCGGCTTCGCGGCAGCCCTCTTCTGTCATCATGCGTATGAGGTTTGAGTACCAGTCGATGAGGTCTTCACGGTCGTCATCCGAGACATCGAACGTCTCGATATACTGTCGGCGGAGTGCCGGCAGATAGCAGTCGAAGGCACGTATGATATCTTCTACCTGCCACATATACAGCAGATATTCAGCGATGTTATCCTTACGGAGTTTCTGTGATATAAACACTTTACGAATTAACGAATTAAGAAATTGACTAATTAACGATTGGCAAACAGCCTTGTACACTACCTGTGCATATACGTGCATCAGTGTCCTCAACCCTCTCGCGGCACGAAATCAGCATCTGCGGGCAGAGGCCAGGTGATGGCTTACCAGTAGCTGAAGGTGTAAAGGTTGAAGATTGTGCCTATCAGCATTATCAGCGAGAAGACGATGACGATGCCTCCGATGACACGGTTGATAATAAGTATGCCATTGTTCGAGAATTTCTCGCGCACCATATCGATAAGCCACGTCAGGCCATACCACCACAGCAGCGCTCCGCCGAAGATGCACATGTACCCGAAGGTCATCTCTATGTATCGCCCGGGCAGCACGAATGCAAACTGTGCGAAGCACGCCATGAAGAGGAATATAATCAGCGGATTGGAGAATGTGACAAGGAATCCCGTTATGCCGTTGTGCAGCAACGAGCCCTTCTGCTTGCCGCTGACGTGTATCTTCTTTGTCGGATCAGAGCGGAAGCAGTATATACCAAACACCAACAGCAGCACGCCACCGAGCAGCTGCAACCAGAACTTGTTCTGCTCGCTGGTTATGAAGTCCATCACGAAGCTCATTCCGAGACCCGTGATGAGTGCGTATATGATGTCACTGAAGGCTGCACCGAGACCGGTGACAAAGCCATACCAACGCCCTTTGTTGAGCGTTCGCTGAACTGTAAGCACACCAACAGGACCCATCGGAGCAGACGCAATTATTCCGATGAGTATCCCTTTCATGGCCAGTTCCATTAAGTCTATATGTATTGCAAATGGCATGATATTTCCTAAATTATGATGCAAAATTGCAAAAAATTATTGAGAATGGCAAATTTCCCGTCAAAAAAGTGCAGTTTATTAGATTTATTTATTAACTTTGCCAATGATATTCGTAAATGTTAATGATTAACAAACCAATTAAGTAATAAATTCTTATGAGCACAACAACAGAGCGCCCTTACGTCATCGGACTTGACCTGGGTGGCACAAACGCTGTCTTCGGAATCGTAGACAAGGACGGCAACATCGTAGCACAGACATCAGTAAAGACACAGCAGTATGACGAGGTGGATGCTTTCGTTGACGCTTGCATCGAAGCACTTAAGCCCATCATCGAGCAGGTAGGTGGAATTCAGAAGATTCACGGCATGGGTGCTGGCGCACCTAACGGCAACTACCACAACGGCACAATAGAGTTCGCACCGAACCTCGTATGGGCTAAGGGCAAGGTTGTGCCTTTGGCACAGATGTTCAGCGAGCGTCTCGGCATCGACGTCGCTCTCACCAACGACGCTAACGCTGCTGCCCTCGGCGAGAAGATATACGGCGTTGCAAAGGATATGAAGGACTTCATCGTCATCACACTTGGCACAGGCGTCGGCTCAGGAATCGTTGTCAACGGCGAACTGCTGTACGGACACGACGGCTTCGCAGGCGAGCTGGGACATGTCATCATGGTACGCGGAGAGCACGGACGTCAGTGTGGCTGCGGCCGCAAGGGCTGTCTCGAGGCTTACTGCTCGGCAACAGGCGTGGCACGCACAGCACGCGAGATTCTCGCTAAGGACGAGCGCCCATCGCTGCTCCGTGACATCGAGCCAGAGAAGATAGAGAGCTACGACGTCTTCAAGGCTGCACAGCAGGGCGACGCAATAGCAAAGGAGATATTCGAGTTTACAGGTAAGATGCTGGGCGAGGCTTGCGCTGACATGGCAGCATTCTCATCACCTGAGGCATTCATATTCTTTGGCGGCCTCGCAAAGTCAGGAAACCTCATCATGGATCCTATCAAGCGCGCCTACGACGAGAACGTCCTGCAGATTTTCAAGGGCAAGGCTAAGTTCCTCATGTCTGCTCTCGACGGCGCCGGAGCTGCCGTTCTGGGCGCAGCTGCATTAGGCTGGACAGTATAAAGGGTATCTCATGACAGCGTCAGAAGTATCTAATGACACTGTCAGAAGTATCTAATGACTGCATTAGATGTACCAGATGACAACATAAAGACTGAGTAATTATAACACAACTACTCAGTAATTACACAACAAAGACTGAGTAATTATAACACAATTACTCAGTCTTTACATCGCTGACCGTATTCGTTGCCAACGTAAAAGGTATTAGTTGACGACGTAAGCGGTAGCGCATATAATTATTAAAGGTAGCGTGTATAATTATTACACGCTCTGCCTTGCATCATAAAAGTTATAGAATTGACACGCGAAGAAGATATTAAGAATGCGGTGGAGGTGCTGCGCAAGGGCGGCACGATACTCTACCCTACCGATACAGTATGGGGAATAGGCTGCGACGCCACTAACGCCGACGCCGTCAGACGGGTTTACGAGATTAAGCATCGCGACGACTCGAAGGCGCTGATATGCCTCGTAGATAATGACAACCGCCTCGCACGCTACGTGCGCAACGTACCGGAGGTGGCATGGGACATTTTCGAACTGGCAACAAAACCCACCACCATAATCCTCGACGGAGCAGTAAACCTCGCACCAAACCTCATCGCTGAGGACGGAAGCATAGCCCTACGCATAACACACGAGGACTTCTCACAGCAGCTGTGCTACCGCTTTCAGAAGGCACTGGTAAGCACAAGCGCAAACATAAGCGGCGAACCGGCGGCACAGAACTACCGCGACATCGCGCCCGAGATTCTCGACGCCGTCGACTACGTATGCTGGACACGTCGTCAGGAGCATCTACCGCACACGCCTTCAAGCATCATCAAGCTCTCGCCGTCGGGCGACGTGAAGATAATAAGGAAGTAACAAAGGCGAAAAGACATACAGAAGAACAGGATGACGGTGCACAAAGCGACTATGCGCAAGTAAATTTATAATATTTTATTTGTGATTTCACACACCTTTAGGATACGGATAAAGACACGCGATTTTGAACACGATAACAGGATTAGAACACAGACCATGGAACAAACGCTTCGTTGACTGGACGGTGACACACCTCTCGAAGCGACAGCTGACACTGCTGCTGGCTTTCCTCGTAGGAATTCTGGCGGCTGTGGCGGCATACGTATTGCACTCTCTCATACACATCATACAGCACACGCTGAGCGTGAACTTCGAGAACAACCACTTCAACTGGTACTACCTCGTATTCCCAGTGCTCGGCATTCTGCTTACCATGCTCTTCGTGCGATATGTCGTGCGGGATAACATCTCGCATGGTATAACACGCATACTATATGCCATCTCAACGAAGCAAGGTCGCCTCCGAGGCCATAACATGTGGTCGTCGGTGGCGGCATCGGCAATAACCATCGGCTTCGGCGGCTCTGTAGGTGCCGAGGCACCTATCGTGCTGACAGGATCGGCCATAGGCAGTAACCTCGCCAGGATATTCCGCCTTGACAGCAAGACGATATACATGCTCGTAGGATGCGGTGCCTCTGCCGCCATCGCCGGCATCTTCAAGGCCCCTATCGCAGGACTCGTCTTCACCATCGAGGTACTGATGATTGACCTCACCATGGCATCGCTGCTGCCTATCCTCATCTCGTGCGTGACGGCAACGTGCTTCACATACGTCCTGTCGGGCGACACCTCGCTCTTCTCGTTCACACAGAACGAGTCGTGGCCGGTGGAACGTGTGCCGGCAAACCTGCTGTTAGGCATCGCCTGCGGTATGGTCTCGCTGTACTTCATACGCTCGATGACCTTCTGCGAGAACATCTATGCCAAACTGAAGAAGCACGCATATATAAAGTGGTTGATAGGCGGCATGGTGCTCAGTTTGCTCATCTTCCTGTTCCCGTCGCTATACGGCGAGGGATACGGCAATATCAACATACTGCTGAACGGCAAGACAGAAGCCGACTGGAGTGAGATAATGGACCACTCGTTCTTTGCCGGACACACCGAGCTGCTCGTCGTCTATCTGGCCATGGTAGTACTTACGAAGTCGTTCGCAACAGCATCTACCAACGGCGGTGGCGGCTGCGGCGGTACCTTTGCGCCATCGCTTTTCATCGGAGCTTTTGCGGGATTCCTCTTCGCACGTGTCTGGAACTACTACGGTGTAGGCATCTACGTACCCGAAAACAACTTCGCGCTGCTCGGAATGGCCGGCGTCATGTCGGGCGTCATGCATGCTCCGCTGACGGGAGTCTTCCTCATTGCCGAGCTTACAGGTGGCTACGACATGTTCATCCCGCTGCTTATTGTCAGCACAGCGGCCTACCTTACCATCTACATCTTTGAGCCGCACAGCATCTACGGCATGCGTCTGGCACGCGAAGGAAAACTCCTTACACACCACACCGACCATGCCGTGCTGACGCTGATGTCACTCGACACCGTCATCGAACGTGACTGCTCAGCAGTCAATCCCGACATGATGCTGTCGGAACTGATACACAAGATTAGCCGCTCGCGTGTCGATGTGCTGCCTGTCGTTGACAATGCCAACTGCCTGCTTGGTGAGATTGACATGATGAAACTCCGCCACATACTCTTCCGCACTGAGCTGTACCACCGCTTCAACGTATCACAGCTGATGTCTGAACCGCCCGCATTGCTCAGCGTCAACGACCCGATGGAAGCGGTCATGAAGGCTTTCGACCGTACCAACGCACAGCAGCTGCCTGTCGTTGACGTCAACAACGAGCTCATCGGATATGTCAGCCGTTCGCATGTTTACTCACTCTACCGTAAGATGGTGGCTGATTTGAGTACAGATTAAAAGACTCTCCCCCAGCCCTCCCTATAGGGAGGGAGCAATATGCGATAATTGCTCACGGAGAGTATAACAATAATTCAAATAACATATTACTCATTTAATCCCCCTAAAGCGGAAAGAGTAATCGCTCCCTCCCTACAGGGAGGGCGGGGGGAGAGTCTATGAAAAAGAAAGACCTTCGCATAGTATTCATGGGCACACCGGAGTTTGCCGTTGCCTCTCTCGCTGCCCTCATAGAGGGCGGATACAACGTGGTGGCTGTAGTGACACAGCCCGACAAACCAGTAGGACGTCATCAGGACACGCTGCAACAGCCACCTGTCAAGCAGTATGCGCTGGAGCATAACCTGCCGGTGCTGCAGCCGGTGAAGATGAAAGACCCGGAGTTTGTCGAGCAACTGCGCTCATATAACGCCGACCTTCAGGTTGTCGTGGCATTCCGCATGCTGCCTGAGGTGGTGTGGGCCATGCCTCAATACGGCACATTCAACGTTCATGCTGCTCTTCTGCCGCAGTATCGTGGCGCCGCACCTATAAACTGGGCGGTCATCAACGGTGAGACAAAGACGGGCGTGACGACGTTCTTCCTTGATCACGACATAGACACGGGCCGTATCATCGAGCAACGCGAGTTCCCTATTCCTGACGATGCCGACGTCGAGTATGTCTATGACGGCCTTATGGCATTAGGTGCAGAGATAGCCATCAGCACCATAAACAAAGTCATCGAGGGCAATGGCACTGTCGAATCGGTACCGCAGGACGAGACAGGCGAACTACATCATGCGCCTAAGATATTCAAGGAGACGTGCGAGATAAACTGGAACCAGCTGTCAAAGAATATCTATGACTTCATCCGCGGCCTCTCTCCGTATCCTGGAGCATGGACAAATCTCGTCTCAGAGACAGAGAAGCCACTCGTCATGAAGGTATTCAAGGCCGCCAAGACAGACAAGGCTGCAACATCTGCTGCCGGCACAATCACCGTTGACGGCAACCGTCTCTTTGTCTCAACGGCAGACAATCAGCTCGAAATACTTGAGCTCCAGATTTCCGGCAAGAAGCGAATGATGGTCAAAGACTTCCTCAATGGTTTCAAAAAAATAGAATCGTATCATTGCGCCATATAAGGTTAGGATATGAACAATACATCTCAAGAAGAACAGCATATTATTCCCCTCCCTCCAACGGGAGGGGCCAGGGGAGGGTCCTCTAATGGTATGCATCGTTATTTCATCTACTTATCATACGACGGAACGAACTATCACGGATGGCAAATACAGCCGAATGCCTGCTCTGTGCAAGGCGAGATAGAACGTTGTCTGTCAACGGTGATGCGCAAGCCGATATCCATCGTCGGTGCAGGACGCACCGACACGGGAGTCCATGCACGCATGATGGCGGCACACTTCGATACCGACTCGGCTGTTGACTGCGGGCAACTGACGTTCCGCCTCAACCGCATGCTGCCGCCAGACATAGCAATACACAGCATAGAACCTGTCGCAGCGGACATGCATGCACGCTTCAGTGCTATCGCGCGCACGTACCATTATTATATACACACGCGCAAGGAGCCTTTCTGCCGGCAGTATTCTCTTGAGACACATTATAAGCTTGACTTCGAAGCAATGAACCAGGCAGGGCAGTACCTGACGACAGTCAGCGACTTCGCGGCATTCTGTAAGATTGGCTCTGACGTCAAGACGACAATCTGCGACGTGCGTGTTGCCCGATGGATAGAGACCGCTCCGGGCGAATGGTACTTTGAGATAACAGCCGACCGCTTCCTCCGCAACATGGTACGTGCTGTCGTCGGCACGCTGATTGATGTCGGCCGAGGCAAGCTGACATACGAAGACTTCAAGGCAATCGTAGCAAGTCGCAAACGCACCGAAGCCTGCGAGTCCATGCCGGCACATGCTCTATTCTTAGAGATGGTAGAATATTAACCTGAATTATTCATCTGAATTCAGGTAATTGAGTAATTGTCCATATTGCAGAAATACTGCAACCGTCTAATTTTTCAATTGTAAATTATCAATTCCTGCATAAATAATGTAGGTTAAACACCTTCACCCCACAAAGGTATAAAAAGTGCCTCCTGTGCCACGAAGCAAATGCCCTTGGGGCAGGAGGTTAGGTGGGCTTCCCTATGTGGTTAATATTAGCATTCCTCTCAGCAGCGTTGCTGGGATTCTATGATGTTTTCAAGAAACAAAGTCTTAAGGATAACGCAGTGATACCCGTATTGCTGCTCAACACGTTATTCTCTTCACTCATCTTCCTACCGTTCATTATCTGCTCGCACGAAGGTCTGTTGTCGCAGGACTCATTGTTCTATACACATTCGTACGGATGGGCAGAGCATAAGTACATACTACTGAAGTCGTGCATCGTCCTGTCATCATGGCTCTTCGCTTACTTCGGACTGAAGCACTTGCCACTGACCATCGTCGGGCCTATCAATGCCACACGTCCCGTCATGGTACTCGTAGGTGCGCTGGTGTTCTTTGCCGAACATCTTAATGCATGGCAGTGGGCAGGTGTCATCGTGGCACTTATAGGTCTGCAGCTGTTACAGAAGACGAGCAAGAAAGAAGGTATCAGCTGGGCACATAACAAATGGATTGTCTTTGTCATCACTGCCAACATACTTGGTGCAGCATCCGGACTGTACGACAAATACCTGATGGCATCGCCAGAGAACGGTGGCATCGGACTTGACAAGATGGCTGTGCAGTCATGGTATAACATCTATCAATTCTTCATGATGCTGGCAATGCTGTTGCTGCTATGGTGGCCGACACGCAAGAAGACAACACCGTTCACGTGGAACTGGACTATCCCGCTGATATCCATCTTCCTCTCCGCAGCCGACTTCCTGTATTTCTACGCTCTCGGCTTTGATGGTGCCATGATAAGCATCGTATCTATGATACGCCGTGGTTCTGTAGTAGTCAGCTTCCTCTTCGGAGCCATGATATTCAAGGAAAAGAACCTTAAGGCAAAGTTCATAGACCTTGCCCTCGTGCTTCTCTCAATGCTGTTCCTCTATATCGGCAGCAAGTAACAGCCCTACCCTCCCCCACTAAGGAGATATGACACAAGCAGAAAGAGCCGCAGGTGACACAACATAAAAGGAACAGAGCCGCAGGTTGCATAACCTACGGCTCTGTTTCATTTTATTGGTTCTACAAGATTTCGTGTGGATAGCATCTTCCTCTCATTATTTAAGTAAGGAAGTACTAAGTATAGACGTGAAGAGTAAAAAGTGAGGTATGCATTACTTGCTATAGACCAATATCATCACAATTCTTACTTGAAGACTTATCACTTCTTACTTAATACTTCTTTATTTGAAAGCTAATTATACTACCCACACTCTTTCTTGTTGAACCATTTTATTTACAAAAGTATCAATTCATCATTTATAATTTATCATTCATCATTGTCTGCAAAACGTGCAGACCTATCCCCATAGTGACATTGGCGGACGGACAGACTTACCGCTAAGGATATCCTTAACACGCATAATCTGAAGGATAGATGCATAGGCGCCCTCAGAGAACGGACCGCTGAGATATACGACACGGTCGTCATTGTCAAGATGATGATTGCTGACAAGATTCTTCACTACCTGAACGAAGTGCTGCTTAGGATCATAATCCTCAGGAACACCTACTGCCGAGATGCCGTAGCTGAGTGCAAGTTCGCGAACGACATGTTCGTCAGAGCAAACGGCGATGACTGGTATCGATCCGCGATAACTTGACAGCTTACGGGCAGTAGAGCCTGTCTTGCAATCGGTAATGATAGCGCGCACATTGAGCTTGGCAATGGCATCAACGGCACAGTTAGAGAGATAATCAGCAGTATCGATCATCTCCTGCATCTCTACCTTTCCGATGTCCGACGTATGAATGTCATTCTCCACACGCTCTGCTATCTGGGCCATAGTACGCACTGCCTCAACAGGGTATTTGCCGCTGGCTGTCTCGCCCGAAAGCATGACGGCATCCGTACGGGTATATATAGCGGTAGCGATGTCAGACACCTCAGCACGCGTAGGACGTGGATTGTTAATCATCGTATGGAGCATCTGTGTGGCCACAATGACAGGCGACTTGGCGCGTACACACTTACGGATAATCTGTCGCTGGATAGACGGTATCTGCTCAAGTGGCACCTCTATACCGAGATCGCCTCGTGCCACCATGATGCCGTAGCAGGCATCGATAATCTCATCGATATTGTCAACGCCCTCCTGATTTTCTATCTTTGAGATTATCTTGATGTTCGAGCCATGCTCGTCAAGAATGTCCTGCACAGCCTTGACATCGGCAGCGCTGCGTACAAACGAGTGGGCTATGAAGTCAATGTTCTCTTCTATAGCAAGCAGAATGTTTCGCTTGTCCTTCTCGGTGAGAGCCGGCAAGTCGATATGCTCACCTGGTACGTTGACACTCTTGTGCGCACCGAGTTTGCCATCGTTCTGTACTTCAACGCTGAGCTTATCACCTTCGATAGCTGTAATCTTCATATCAAGCTCGCCATCGTCAAAGAGGATGTCATCACCCACCTTGACATCGGCAGCTATATTTGCATACGAGAGGCAGATCACGTCATGAGTAGTGTCCTGATCAGGACGGCCAACGATGGTAACCTGCTCTCCTGCCTTATATAAAATAGGTGTATCAACGTCCGTGGTACGTACCTCAGGACCTTTGGTATCAATGAGAATGCCTATCTCCGGAGAGACTGCTCGGGTATTACGTATTATCTCGCGCAGTCCGTCAGGAGTAGCATGAGCCGTATTCATACGCACGATATTAACGCCAGCGTCATAAAGCGTCTTTATGAACTCTACCGAACAACGGCGGTCACTTATTGACGCTACAATCTTTGTCTGTTTCATGTGTGTTTCAATGAAAATTTCTTTAGTTAACAGCCTGTTTATTGCTGCAAAATTAATAAAAAAAAGTCATATCACAAATAAAAGTCAATAAAAATCAAAGAATTATGAAAAAATAAGCAAATAAATTTCGTTATCCCACAAAAAACTTGTAACTTTGCAGTCCGAAATGTAATTAAAAACATAAGATAACAATAAAAAATCAAATAGAATCATGACAAAAGCAGATATCATCAACGAGATCGTTGACATGACAGGCATGGCACGTCGTGACGTGTCAGTGACAGTAGAAGCTCTCATGCAAGTAATCAAGACAAACATGACCGAGAAGGGCGAGAACGTTTACCTTCGCGGCTTCGGCAGCTTCATCGTTAAGGAGCGTGCAGAAAAGACAGCACGTAACATCTCAAAGAATACAACTCTCATCATCCCAGCTCATAACATTCCGGCATTCAAGCCTGCAAAGAGCTTCCTCCAGATGATGAAGGGAGAAGAGGTCACAGCAGAAG
>R03__coassemble_1279_pt1 | contig 11989 bp, 5 predicted proteins | sample R03__metabat2_low_PE_024 | metagenome-assembled genome bin R03 | reverse complement strand
CGGGCTCTTCGCCTGCCACCTCCCATTGGTTGATGGCAGCGCCGAGGAGTATGCCGTTATTGGCGAGCACCTCCTTCAGTGCTCCGGGAGTTGGTGTGGCAGCTTTCTTCTTGCTCTTGGCCTGCACAGACAGCGTCATAGCAAGGAGGCTGATGATGAATATGTACTTCTTCATTGTTGTTTGGTCGATTAGTGAAGTGGTCGTTTGGTCGTTTAGTTCTTTGCGCGTGCTTCTATTTCCTTGTTTATCTGGTCTATCTTCTCGTCGGTGAGCTCATAGCGAGAGATGATGAACATGGCAAGGAGCAGGAGGGCAGCAGGGATGACGCAGACGAGCCAGAGGATGCCTTCCTCAGCAAGAGGAGTCTGATCTATCGATGCGCTGTTGTATGCTACGTATGAGAGGACGGCAGGTGTTACGATGCCACCGAGTGTCATGCCGGCCTTGAAGAATATGCCCGTCAGAGCGTTTACGATGCCTGCAATGCGCTTGCCACTCTTCCATTCGCCGTAAGAGATGACTTCAGGAACGAGTGCCCACATATAGCCTGTGGCAACGATGACACCTGTTGACTTGATGAACTGTGCTATGTAGATCCACATCATGCTTGGGTTATCCATCTTAGCGATAACGTAGAGCATTGCCATACCGACGATTGCGGCGCCGAGGAAGATGTAGAACATATTCTTCTTACCTACCGCATTCTTGATGGCAGGAACCATAGGCATGAAGATGAAGGCAGGAGCTGAGCCGAGAGCCATAAAGATAGAGAGCTGTGCTGCTGTGCCGTGAAGGTTGCTGTTCATAAAGTAAGCACCGGCAGCATTGCCCACTGACATCATGGCAAAGGCTGTGATGAAGAAGAAGGCAATAATGCGGAGTGGACGATTGTGTAGGAACTCCATCCACAGGTCACTGATCTTGACGTCGTTACTTGCCTTTGAATCCATGACAACGCGCTCCTTACACTGCGAGAAGCAGAATATGAGGAGGAGCATACCTACTATGGCATAGAGAGACATCGTGATGAACCAGGCGTGCGAATCCTTAGGAAGCTCGCTGCCGGCAGATACTGCGAAAAGGCCGATGACAAGCGGCAGGCCTGAGTTTACGGCAAGTCCGCCGCAGTTGGCCATAAACATACGCACTGATGTCAGGATGGTTATCTCGTTCGTGTCGCGTGTGAGCGATGAGTTAAGTGCACCGTATGGCACGTTGATGAACGTGTATAACAATGTCATTGCGATATATGTTACATACGCATAGACTATCGACGGGCGGAATCCGTCATAGAAACACAGGATGGCAGAGATAGAGAGTGGCACACCGACATAGAGCAGGTATGAGCGGTATTTGCCGTACTTAGGATTGCCTTTGTCGATGATTGTACCGACAATAGGATCCCAGATGACGTTCAGGACATTACCAACGGTGAACATCAAAGCCACAGCAGCAGCATCGAGTCCGTAGATGTCTGTGAAGAAGAACGTTAGGTAAGTACATGTTACCTGGAAGATAAGGTTCTGTGCAAGGTCGCCAGAACCGAAGCCAATGCGTTGCACCCATGAAAGCTTATAGAAGCCTTTGTTTTCGTTTTGTGACATGTTAGGTATATGGTTTAATAGTTTATCAGTTGGTTAGTTTATTCGTATATGTAAGCATTGAGAGCAAATAGAGTTGCTAAGCAGTGTCCTTCGGTTCAGCAAGGAGAGCGATCCGAGCTGCTAAGCAGTGTCTTACGGTTCAGCAAGGAGAGCAGACAGAGTTGCCAAGCGTTTTCTTACGGTACTAAATGGAGAGCAAGCCGAGTTGCCAAGCGTTGTCTTACCATTAAGAACAGAGAGTATATAGCTGTGTATGCAATATCTGTGTGCAAAGTTAAACATTTTTTTTTATTCCACCAAGACTATGGCACAAAAAAACAATAAATATGTAACATACGTGAATCTTTTCGTATATGCTACTATAAGCAAATAGGTTATATCTGTCGTAAAAAAAGACGAGGACGTATCAAAAGCATTGTCTTTGATACGCCCTCGCTATATTACGAATTATGCATTAATAATTGTGAACTTACAATTATGAATTATGCATTATTAATTATGCATTAACAATTACCAGCTTCCAGTATTGTTCTTCTGATACCAAGCCTTGTAATCGTCGCCTGTAAACTTCAGACCGATGTCCTCACCAGCAAGACCGTCGCAGACACCCTTATAAGCCCACTTGCGCAGACCACTCTTGTCGAAGAGGTTAGGTGAGCAGTCAGGGAGCCAGTATGTATGCTCGTCAGCATTGTCGGTGAGTGTCCAGATGGTTATACCACTCTGCTGAGCTGCTGGCACGATGCGCTTGTACGACTCGAATACACGGCGGTAAGCCTCATACTGAGCCTGGAGCTGGTTGCTTGATGGATTGGCTGTCTTGAGAGAGATGTCAAGCTCAGTGATGCGGACAAGCTTGCCTGTAGCAGCAAGAGCTGTGAGTGAAGCATCCACCTGTGCCATGAAGGCCTCTATCTGCTCGTCAAATGCAGCGTCAGACGATACATCGAGTGTGAGGTGACACTGTGTACCGATACCATCGACGATAGGCGAGCCGTTGGCAGCGTCAATAGACTTAACGAAGTCAATGACTGCCGCACGTTTCTTCTCGTTAGTCTCAAGGTTGTAGTCGTTATAGAACAGCTTTGTCTCTGCTGGGAGATACTTGCGTGCAAGCTGATATGCCTTGACGGCATAGTCAGAGCCTACGTAGTAACCCCAATACCAGTGGCCTGAGCCCCAGTTGAGTGTAAGGCCGTCAGCCTCTGTCTCTACAGGAGCTGAGTCATACTGCGTAACGCCATTGTCATCCTCCCATGAGCCACCGAACTCATTGTTCAAGCCACGTGGAGTCAGCTTGCCGTCGCTGATAGCCTCGTTGATAACGTCATATCCGTAAGGCGTTACACCCTTCTCCTTAAGGTGGTTAGCCATGCCAGATATCCATGCTTCCATTGCCTCGAGCATTGCTGTGCGCTTCTCATCGGCAGACTTCATGACGTAATACATCTTAGCCTTCTGGCGAGTGTTGGCCTTTGCCTTCTTCACAATCTTAGCGCCCTTGGCAGCAGAACTCTGATTCTTTGACTTGCCGAACTTAATGTCGTCAATGTAATATGTAGCACCTACAGCACCGAAGTTGATGATGATACGGTTGACATCATCGTATCCAACGGTGAATTCATACTCGCAGAGAATCCAGTCAGTACCTACGTTGAAGGTGTTATAACCACCCTGACTGCTGTATGTAGAGCCATTCTGATACTGGAACTGCAACTGACCAGCACCAGTAGATGACTTAGCATAGAACTGTATGGTGTACTTGGCACCATTCTCAAGATATGAATCGAAGGTGTAAGCATTCTGTGCCTCCCAGGCATTGCCGTCGCCGTTATTCTTAAGCATGAGGCAATGGGTGCCCTTATGTGCCTCGGTGTCAACTACAGCAGCATCAGCCTTGTTAGAGCCCCATGAGCCCCAGCCGCCTGTTGTGCCACCTTCGAAGTCGCTTGCATCACCGGCAAGAACATTATCGAATGTCTCAACGCGCTTTGTTCCGAACTCGATATCGTCGATATAGTATGTTCCGCCGACAGCACCGAAGTTGAAGATGATGCGGTTGACATCTTCGTAAGCAGGAGTGAAGCTATACTCAAATGTCTGCCATGATGTGCCGACATTGAATGTGTTGTAACCTCCCTGGCTGCTATATGTAGAGCCGTTCTGATACTGGAACTGTAACTGACCGGCTCCAGTAGATGACTTAGCCTTGAAACGGATAGTGTACTCGGTGTTAGGATCGAGATAGTTGTCGAACGTATAAGCATTCTGTGCTTCCCAAGCATTACCGTCTCCCTTGTTCTTCAGCACAAGACAAGGAGAGCCGTCCTCACCGGCACCGGAAACAACAGACACATCGTCTTTGTTAGAGCCCCATGAGCCCCAGCCGCCTGTGGTACCTCCGTTGAAGTCAGCAGCATCGCCTCCGATGATCGGGTCGATGTCTGAGTCAGTCTCTACAACAAGTGTAGGAGCGATGAGTGACTTCAGATACGACTGCTGCTGCTGTGTGTGCCACAGGAAGTTGTGGCCATACAGGCGGAGGCTTGGATTCTCTGCCATAGCATCAAGCATCTTGTCGACGGTTGCAACATTAAGTGCACCTGATGCTGTGACACATGCATCCATCTTCATTGCGTTGCCTGGAGTAACCATCTGGTAGTTGGCGTCGGTGAGCTCACGATATGTCGGGCCGCCGTCATACTGTGTGTTGTCGATATACTGCTGTGCTCCGAAGCCGAGACCGACAAGAATGTTAGGCGTGTACTGCTCAGCGTATGTCTTGATGTCATCGTAGTTGGCAATGACCTCCTTTACAGCAAGTGGTATCTCTGCCGATGTCACAGGGTACTGTCCGTCGGGCGTACCCCACTGCATCTTGTTGTCGTCGCAGCTGGCAAGTAGCATGCTCATTGCCAGTGCGGGGAGAATTATCTTATTGTATTTCATTTTTGTTTTTAGTTGTTTGGTTATTTGGGTGTTTTGTCGTTTAGCTGTTTGTGTAGTCAAGAGAGAGACTTTCAACAAAGCCGCTAAGCAACAAAACCACCAAAACAACGCAGTTATTCTTCTGGGAAATCAGAGATAGTGAATGACTTGTAAGGAACGATGCGCCAGTTGTCAACGTATATCATCTGGTTGAAGGCTCCTGTCTCAATGACATTGTCGTCGTCAATCTTTATATCTGAGTTGACAAGGAACATACCGAAGTTCTTATACGAGCCTCCATTACGGTCGGCAACGACGTCAGCGAAGGTGTAAACGCCTTCATCCTGATACTTACCCACCTTTGACAGAGGAATGGTAACGGTCTGCCATCCTGTTGTCTGGAAAGGCTCAGATGTCACCTTGTTTGTTGACTCGTCGAACCATGGGCACCAGCATACAGCTGTTGGGTATGTAATGTTCTTGGTGTTCGTGGTCTCTGTTGAGCCCCATCCATAGTTAGACAGGTTGTTCTGGAATGTGAACTCCAGGTATCCTGCACCTGTCCAAGGTTCTGGACAGTAGATATCAAACTGCAGAGCGATCTCCTCAACAGGAGTGTCAGCAGGAACGATGGTATAGAACTGTGTCCAGTCGTCAACGCCATTGCCAGCCGTAAACCATCCGTTGCCATGAGCACCATTCTTAATAGGTGCCTCAGCAAGTACTGAAGCAGGCACTACAGGGACACATATACCACGGCCAGAGTTTAGCGGATCCTGAACATCATCATCGCTGGTGTATGTTGCACTCCAGCCACCTTGTGTGCCATTGCCATCGAAGTCGAGAATCATACCACGCTTCTCATTGAAGTAAGCAGGTGACTGGGCCTGGCCATTGGCACCTTCTGAGAGGATAGAGCCGCCCTCTGTTACACCGTCAGGCATAGTGAATGAGAACCACTCACCATCTTCGTCACTGGTGATACCAGTAGTTACCTGTATGCCACCAGGCAGCGTAACGGATGTTGTCTCCTGAAGGTTTGAGCCGTTGACGGTAACCTTCTCTCCTGGCTGTGGCAGGGTGCATGATATGCTTGTGATAGAAGGTGATGCTGCACGTACTGTGAACTGATAGTCAACATAGTTGTTTTCGCTCTTCCAGAAACGTATGGTGTTACGTACCGAAGGGTCTGCATCGGCAATAGGAGTATTGCTTGAGAACTGCACCCAGACGTTGTTGTCGGTCATCAGAGCATTGTTGAACTCCGTCTGATAGCCGTTGATGTATATGCGCTTCAGTCCGCTGAAGCCAGTGCCTTCTATGCGTACGAGCTGTCCGAGTCGTGCGAAGTCCACCTGACGGTCTTTCACCGAGCCATCAGCGTCCTGCAGATAGACGTTCTTTATGGTCATGGCAGTGCTGCTATTGTCTTCGCTGGAGCACGATGTGAATATTGCGAAGCCAAGAGCGAGTGCTGCAATGCCAAGATATTTCGTTGTTTTCATTGTTTTCTTGTTATTACTGAGGTTAGATATTCCAGAATCTATAGTCGGTCTATATAATATAGAAGGTCTAATAGAGCAGATTGTCTAACCCGCATGGTTAGTTGTTAGTTGAGACCAAGATCTGCAGGAGTCACCTCACGTTCGCCAAATACGTATGGCTCAGTAGAGATGTTACCGCTTGCGTCAGTCTTCAGGTTAGGGTTCTTTGTCTGGTCAACATCAGCCATAGGAAGCTTGAGGTTTGACTCGTCAGCGATATCAACGCCCGAACCAGGAGCAACGTATGAGTCGCTGAGCTTATATGAGTGAGTAGATGCCTCATAGTAGCTGGCGTTACGGTTCTGATTGTTGACGTAGTTGAGAACCTCTTGCTGCTGATAGTAAGCACGGCGAACGAGGTAGTACCAGTAGAGTCCCTCAAACGCAAGCTCACAACGGAACTCATGACGGAGGTCTTCGTAAGCCAGTGTTGACTTCTTTGCAACCTTGGCACGTGTACGGAGATCGTTAATGAGACTTACAGCCTGCTGCTCTTCTGTTGAGCCGTTGGCACTTATAGAGCCGTTATTTCCCATGACAGCCTCTGCATAGTTGAGATAAACCTCAGCAAGACGCATCATGTATGTATTTACGCCTGAGTTGTTGACCTCTGAGAAGCCGTTGACCTTCTTGATGCCGACAACATATTTCTTAACGTTTGCACCCTGGTTGCCTGCTGACTCGGTGACACCGTATGTGTAGTCGCCAAGCTCTGGGTATGTCTCGCCGTAAGATGCTACGCAGTTGTGACGGCGTACTGCGTCGTCAACAGTTGCGCCGAGAGTCTTGTCCTCATACTCCTTGAACTCCTCCCAGAGGTCGTACGAGCAGTAAGTAGCACCGCCCCATGCGTTAGTATCGCTGACCATGGCACTCCATCCGAGGAATCGTGTCATTGACTGTCCTGCGCCACCGACGTTAGTACCTGTCATGAACTGAAGCTGGAAGATAGACTCTGAGTTGTTGTTGAACTTAGAGAGATCAGGAGCGAAGAGGTCGCCGTAGTCTGCAACAAGAGAGTAAGCGTTGCTCTCGATGACTGTCTTAGCAGCCTTCTTAGCGAGGTTGAGATAGTACTCGTTACGTGTGCCGCGGTTCATATTTGTGGCAACGTTAGTACCGTCGTACGCTCCGCTTGTTGTCAGACCAGCCATTGAGAGGTAGAAGCGCGAGAGCATGGCATATGCAGCATACTTCGTCACGCGACCCTTATCGGTCTGTGTGGCAGGGAGATACATTGCAGCATACTCCATATCACGGATGGCAAACTCCATGACGTCGCATACCGGCTGTGCCTTTACAACATAGTTGTTCACGAGGTCGTCGGTGTTGGTATAGATTATACCGCAGTTCCAGAGAGAGCCGATGTACCAGTAAGCCAGTCCTCGCATGAAGCGAGCCTCTGCCTTTGCATGGTTCTTGGCATCAGTGCTAACCGTTGCTGCGCTATAGTTGTCGATGTTGTTGATAGTATTGTTTGACTGTGCCACTACGCTGTAGAACGAGCTCCATGCATCAGACAGACCCGAAGACAGTGATGTCTCGGTGAAGTTGGTGTATGGGTAAATGTAGTCAGAATACTGAGCTGTGATGTTGTTGGCACGACCGTCGCCCATGCCGTAGTAGAACTTGTCGTTGAAGTTATACCACACATAGCTGTACAGTGGTGCTGTGGCTGCAGAGAGAGCCTCATCGCTGTCGAAGAAGGTCTCCTGGTTAAGCTGGTGACTGTTCTCCTGACTGAGGAAGTCATTAGCACAGCTGCTCATCGTGAGGGCACCAGCAAGAGCCATTATGTATAATGATATCTTTTTCATTGTTTATCGTTGTTGGGTTTTACCAGAAGCTCCGGAAATTCCGGATGTTCCGGATTGACCGGCAATACCGGATATTAGAACTGTACGTTAAGACCGAATGTGTAGATGCGTGGTGAAGGGTAGCGACCGTAGTCGACACCGTTCAGCAGCGCATTGCCATAAAGCGATCCGACCTCAGGATCATAGCCGTCGTACTTAGACCATGTGTAGAGGTTCTGTATGTTGCAGTAAACCTTCACGTTCTCGAGGAAGATGTTCTTCAGCCACTTCTTAGGGAAGGTGTAAGAGAGAGAGATGTTCTGCAGACGAATGTACGAACCGTCCTCTACGTAGAGGTCAGAGATACGGTTGTTCTTATTTGACTGTGACTCAGTGTAGAGACGTGGCATGTTTGTCTCAGGGTTTGTAACGTGGTAGTTACGGAAGTCGTTTGGTCCGTCCGGATCAATCTTCTGCACCTTGGCATAGTCGAGTACGCTTGCCATAGCGTTACCTGTCGTACCTGTAATCTCTGTCTTTGTACGTGTAAGGTTCAGGACATCATTGCCATACGAGCCCGAGAGCTGTACGGTAAGGTCAAAGCCCTTGTATGAGAATGTATTGCCGAAGCCCCAAGTGAACTTAGGCTCTGGGTTGCCGATGAATGTCTGGTCGTCGTTGTTGATGACGCCGTCGCCGTTGAGGTCAGCATATCGCCAGTCGCCGAGCCATGTGCCGCCCTCAGATATAGAGCTGCCTTCAGGTATAGCCACCTGCTGTACGTTGCCGTTAGCATCCTTGTAGTAGAAGTCAGAAGGCTCGTTGAAACGTCCGATGACCTTGAATCCCCAGAACTGTCCCATTGGCTGGCCCACTACGGTGTTGGTAACGGTGTTGGTAGTCGAACCAATCTGGAATGTCTGTGGCAGTGTGCCGGTCTCTGAGTCGAGAGCGATGACCTTGTTACGGTTTATCGAGAGTACACCGTTAGAGCGCCACTGGAATCCGCTCTTTGAGTCGATGTTGACGGTATTCAATGTGAATTCAACACCGGTATTGCGCAGTGAGCCGACGTTAGCCCATGGCTTTGTCTGCGTGCCGTAGCCGCTTGAGCCGAGGAATGCTGGCAGATCGACCTGCATCAAGAGGTCCTTGGTCTTCTTGTAGTACCAGTCAGCGATGAACTCGATACGGTTATGGAAGAAGTTGAGGTCAAGACCTATATTATAAGAGGTAGTAGTCTCCCACTTCAGGTCCTTGTTTGCGAAGTTGCCATTGAGGACGCCGTTGCCCCAGTTGGTAGAGTATGTCGAGAGAAGTGACATGTATGCCCACTCCTGAACGTTCTGGTTACCGGTCTGTGCGCAGCCGAGACGCAGCTTAGCGTTATTCAGTACAGGGTTGTCCTTGAGGAACGACTCGTTGCTGACCTTCCAAGCGAGGGCTGCAGAAGGGAACCATCCCCAGCGATTACCATCAGCAAACTTGCTCGAGCCATCACGACGGAGAGTGAAGGTAGCAAGGTAACGCTCGTCGAAGTTATAGAATGCGCGTCCGAAGTAAGAGAAGATGGATGTGTCGTTCTGATAACCTGTGGTGCGAGAGTCAGCGTAACTGCCGGCGCTGATGTCAGTAGCAGAGTTAGAGAGGAAGCCTGTTGTCGTAGAGGTCTGTATCTCATAGTGGTTGTGGCTCATCTCCTGACCGAGCATGACGTTAATGTTATGCTTCTCAGCGAAGGTGTTGTTGTATGTGAGGATGTTACGCCATGACCAGTACTTGGTGTTAGTACCTGTCCATGTACTTGTACGTGTCTCGTTCGAGTTCCACTCCGAGAAGTAGTAGTCAGGCATGTAATAGTAGTTCTTCTTGTAGTTGTAGTCGGTAGAGAGCTCTGTCTTGAATGTCAGGCCCTTAACGATGTCAGCCTCAAGATATGTGTTGACGCGGAAGTTCTGCTTCTTGTTGTAGTTGGTCATGATGGTAGCCATGGCCACAGGGTTAGAAGGCTGGTAGTTCTCTGTTGGGCCTCCGTACTCGCCGTCGGCATTGCGTACAGGGATAGAAGGCTGCGATGTCAGCGCGTTGATGATGAGTGAGGTGTTGTCGTCCCACTGGTTCAGCGTTGACTGCTTGCTGTCTGCCATTGAGAAGCTTATGCCGCCCTTGAGCCACTTCTTAAGCTGTGCGTCGATATTGCCACGCAGTGTCTGACGGCGATAGTCGGTGTTGATGGCTATACCGTCCTGGTTGAAGTAGCCGGCAGATATGGCATAGCTCAGTCCTTCCTTACCGCCGGTCATGCTGAGGTTATGGCTGTGCATCATAGCAGTGCGGAAGAGTTCCTTCTGCCAGTTTGTACCAGCACCCATAAGGTCGCCGCGAACGTATGTATCGCTTGCCGTACGGATAGGTCCGACCATGAAGTTGTCGGAGTTAGAGATATCGTTGTAGTGCTGAGCATACTGCGTCAGGTTCATCACGTCGAGTGTCTTAGGCATCTGCTGCCATCCGACATATCCGTCGTAAGTGATGAGAGCCTCGCCTGTCTTGCCGCGACGTGTGGTGATCATGATGACACCGTTTGACGCACGCGAACCGTAGATGGCTGTTGCCGAGGCATCCTTGAGGATATCCATGCTTACGATATCGGCAGGGTTGATGTCTGCGAGAGGGTTTGAGGTACCTTTGTCGTCACCGTCAGCGGCATCGATTATGACACCATCGATGACGAAGATAGGCTGTGAGGTGGCATTGAGTGAGTTGGTACCACGTATCTTGATGGTCGATGAACCACCAGGAGTACCGGTGTTAGCCTGTATCTGCACACCTGCGGCACGACCCTGAAGAACCTGGTCGATAGATGTAGGGACAGACTTCTGGATGGCCTTGTCATCGACTGACGTTACAGCGCCGGTGAGGTCTGAACGCTTCATCTGGCCGTAACCGACAACGACAACGTCGCTAAGGAGGCTTGCATCAGCTTCGAGGACGATGTTGATGACGCTCTTGCTGCCTACCTTGACATTCTGTGTGGTGTAGCCAACGTAAGATACTTCGAGAATCTGGCCCTGCTTGGCTGAGATAGAGTAGTTACCGTCAATGTCGGTAACCGTAGCCACGGAGGTGCCCTTCACTTTGATGGTCGCGCCCATGAGGGGGCCATCGGTGTCACTTACAGTTCCTTTGATTGCTGTCTGTGCCATCATAAACAGTGGTATGAAGGCAAAGAGTAAGAACAATCCCAGAATCTTGGACATTCTGTTAGTGCATTGCATAAGTTTTTGTTATTTTGAGTTAGTTGATAATTCCAAAAGATTTCGCAAAGTTAATGATAATTCCCCGAAAATACCTTCAGATACCTAAAAAAGATTAGAAGATATCAAATAACGCAAAGGTTTGGCTATAAAACGCAAAGGTTGAGTGTACTTTCTGCACCCAATAACGGCCATTCTTATCGTATTTCGTACGCTAACAAATGACTTTTCGTAATATTGGAGATAACGGGTGGCGTGATTGTCCGATATCGGACAAATGCCAAGGAGAGGAAGACGGGGCCGTCAATGATAGCAAAACGCAAACCTAATGGTTGCCAGTGGTAGCGACAGCAACAGCCAACTGCGGGAGTGACAATAGCCGGCAGTGGCGGCAGCAATAGCCCATTGTGGGAGCAGTGGCAGTAGGTTATGTGGCCAGCAGTAGCTTTTTACAGAGCCAACGCTAGCCTTTCATAGTATCTATGTTACTGAATGGCGGCGTTATTCGGAGCGAATGGCGATGTAATCCGGAGCGAATGGCGATGTAATCCGGAGCGAATGACGATGTCGGAGTTATCAGATACTGAACTTTTGCATCCTTTTTTTGTCAAGAATTAAAGAATTATAGAGGCCTGATTGGAATGAATAAGAATGGTTAGAGATGGGTTCTATTAATTCCCACCGTTGTTTTTAGGTGGCTTCTATTAATTCCCACCGATGAAACATGTAGCTTATGGGCTAATATCGTTTTGCCATCTTTTCTTTGAGACTTTGCTTGCGCTCGGCAGAGTTAAGCGAGCTTAATCTGCTCTTGCTTTTGCAAAGTTCGGTTTCTTTTCGGCTCAAACTGTCAACTCTT
>R03__coassemble_1276_pt1 | contig 12004 bp, 6 predicted proteins | sample R03__metabat2_low_PE_024 | metagenome-assembled genome bin R03 | reverse complement strand
CCCACAAGCTTTATGTAGTCAACGTAAGGACGATGGATGTCTATGCGGTCGTAGTTTTCCTGAGACATGTCTCCAGGAATGAAGCCTTTGTCCTTCAGAGGGTTTGACTGCATGACACCTGCAGCAACCGATTTCTCAATCTCGTTGTACAGTTCTTCGAGTGAGCCGATGCATATCTCCTCCTTTGTATCGCGGTTGCGCCAGATAGGGAGTGGTGTACCCCAATAGCGTGAGCGTGAGAGGTTCCAGTCGTTAAGGTTCTCAAGCCACTTGCCGAAGCGTCCCGTGCCGGTTGACTCTGGGTGCCAGTTGATGGTCTTGTTGAGTTCGAACATACGGTCCTTCTTTGCTGTTGAGCGGATGAACCATGAGTCGAGAGGATAGTAGAGGACAGGCTTGTCGGTACGCCAGCAATGAGGATAGTTGTGGACGTGCTTCTCTATCTTGAAGGCTGTGCCCTCTTCCTTCATTTCAAGACAGATAACGACGTTGAGGTCCATCTCCTTCTGAGCACGCTTCTCGTCGTACTTGCCACCTTCGTTGTATTTAGGGTCGTAGGCGTTCTTGACATAGTCGCCTGAGTGATGCCAGTATGAGTCGTTGACGCAGAGCTCCATGAACTTAGGGTCCATATCGTCCTTGACGAAGTACTTACCCTGGAAATCAACCATTGGACGTGTGTCGCCGGCTTTGTCGATAATGAAGAGTGAAGGAATGCCCGCATCCTTTGCAACCTTGGCGTCGTCAGCACCAAAGGTAGGAGCTATGTGTACGATACCCGTACCATCTTCCGTCGTTACATAGTCACCAGGAATAACGCGGAATGCCTCGCTATCCTTAACAACGACAGTATCACCTTCAAGTTCACATGGCTTAACCCATGGCATTAGCTGCTGGTAATGCAAGCCTACGAGGTCGGTACCTTTTCCACGCCATAGTATCTCGAGTGGCTGCTCGTTACCTTCCTCGTCCTTCGCTGGAGTGAAGTAAGCAGTCAGGCGACTCTCGGCGAGGATGTATATTGCTTCTTCGTTAGTGTATGGGTTGTTGCCCTTGACAGCAACATAGTCAATCTTCGGACCTACACAGAGTGCGGTGTTTGAAGGGAGTGTCCATGGTGTTGTCGTCCATGCGAGGATGTAAATATTTCCGGATAATCCAGACAGTCCGGAATTTCCTGCGTCAACAACCTTGAATTGTGCCGTTACAGTTGTGTCCTTTACATCACGGTAGCAACCAGGCTGGTTGAGCTCATGGCTTGACAGACCTGTTCCTGCTGCCGGAGAATATGGCTGTATGGTGTATCCCTTGTAAAGAAGTCCCTTCTCATAGAGTTTCTTAAGCAGATACCACAAGGTCTCGATGTACTTGATGTCGTAGGTGATGTAAGGGTGCTTAAGGTCAACCCAATAGCCCATCTTGTCTGTCAGCTGAGTCCACTCGTCTGTGTACATCATGACATTCTTGCGGCAGGCGTCATTATAGTCATCAACGCTTATCTTCTTGCCGATATCCTCCTTTGTTATACCCAGCGACTTCTCTACCGAGAGCTCAACAGGAAGACCATGAGTATCCCAACCGGCCTTACGCTTTACCTGATAGCCCTTCATGGTCTTAAAGCGCAGGAATGTATCCTTTATGGTACGTCCCATGACATGATGTATGCCTGGATGACCGTTTGCTGATGGTGGTCCTTCGAAGAAAACAAACTCAGGGCATCCTTCCTTCTCGTCTATTGACTTGTGGAAGATGTCTTTCTGCTTCCATGCCTCAAGCACTTCGCTGTTCACTTCAGGAAGATTGAGGCTTTTATGTTCTGCAAATTTCATTTTAGTGTATGTTGTTTAATTTTATTATTAGCGTTTAATTGACACCATGTGCGCGTATGCGTAATTTTTAAGGTTGCAAAGTTACTCAATTATTCTGAGATATGCAAACTATTATACCTTTTTTTATATTATAGAAAATAAAAACGCCAAAATATTTGCTCACCTCATAAAAAACTTGTAACTTTGCAGACTAAAAGTGTACATAGCCCAAATATACAGCGCATGGTAAATTGTACATAGCTGAATAAATTGTACATCGTAAAGAATAAATAGTACATCGTAAATAGTAAAATCGTAAATAAACAATATGCCTAAGATTTCAATCCGTGGCCATGAGATGCCAGAATCGCCAATCCGCAAGCTGGCTCCTCTGGCAGCCGCTGCTAAGAAGCGCGGCACAAAGGTCTATCATCTTAATATAGGACAGCCTGACCTACCGACACCGAAGGAAGGTCTCGATGCCTTGAAGACGATAGACCGTTCAATACTCGAATACTCTCCGTCGCAGGGCTATCTCTCTTACCGTGAGAAGCTTGTGAGCTATTACGCAAAATACAACATCAACGTAACGGCTGACGACATAATCATTACATCAGGTGGCTCTGAGGCCGTACTCTTCTCGTTCCTTGCTTGCCTTAACCCTGGCGACGAGATAATCGTGCCTGAGCCAGCGTATGCCAACTACATGGCATTTGCCATCTCGGCCGGTGCAAAGATACGTACTATAGCAACAACAATCGATGAGGGATTCTCGCTACCTAAGGTTGAGAAGTTCGAGGAGCTCATCAACGAGCGTACTCGCGCTATCATGATATGCAACCCGAACAACCCAACGGGTTATCTCTATACACGTCGAGAGATGAACCAGATTCGTGACCTCGTCAAGAAGTATGATCTCTATCTCTTCTCTGATGAAGTCTATCGCGAATACATCTATACTGGTTCGCCTTACATCTCGGCATGTCACCTTGAAGGAATAGAGCAGAACGTTGTTCTTATTGATTCTGTCTCAAAACGTTATAGCGAATGTGGAATCCGTGTTGGCGCTCTTATTACTAAGAATGCTCAGGTGCGTGCTGCCGTCATGAAGTTCTGTCAGGCACGCCTCTCCCCTCCCCTCATCGGACAGATTGTAGCTGAGGCATCACTTGATGCACCCGACGATTACCATCGTGACGTATATGATGAATATGTAGAGCGCCGAAAATGTCTCATCGACGGACTAAACCGAATACCTGGTGTCTATTCTCCTATTCCAATGGGTGCTTTCTACACAGTAGCAAAGCTACCTGTCGACGACTCGGAGAAGTTCTGCCGCTGGTGCCTTGAGTCATTCGAGTATGAAGGTGCAACAGTCATGATGGCTCCCGCTGCAGGTTTCTACACCACACCAGGTGCCGGCGTCAACCAAGTGCGTATTGCTTATGTCCTTAAGAAGGAGGATCTTGAGAAAGCACTCATCGTGCTGCGCAAAGCTCTTGAGGAATATCCAGGACGCGTATTAGAGGACTAAAGGGCGAGCCCCCACCTAACCTCCCCGAGGGGAGGGACATTTTGATATGTGCTGACTACTAAAATTAAAGGTCAGAAGTGGTTTAGAGAGGTTTGATAACTTTAGGGTAATCATAATTCGTTAACTTCCTAACTTGTTAATTTGTTAATTCGTTAATTCGTTAACTCGTTATCTCGTTAATTTGTCAATTCGTTAACTCGTTAATTTGTCAACCTGTTAATTCGTCAATTCGTTAATTCGTCAATTTGTTAAGTCATTTCCTTGCAAAACGGATATATAGCGACTCTGCCGGAACGAAGAAAGTCTCGGTTCCCGCTGTTCGCATCGCCACACTTGGTATGGCGATAGGCCTTGCTGTTATGATTGTTACGGTGGCTATCGTCATCGGCTTCAAGCATACCATACGCGACAAGGTCGTTGGATTCGGCTCACATATCGTAGTGCAGAACTTTGCAAACACTCAGGAGAACCAGGAAATGCCCGTATGCGCCAACGACTCCATGATGAAAGTTGTAGGCAAGGCTCCTGGTGTATGCCACGCTCAACGCTATGCCATGAAGCAAGGTTTGCTGAAGACTGACGAGGATTTCCTCGGTGTCATCTTCAAGGGCGTTGCTGAAGAGTGGGATTCCACCTTCATACATAGTAATATGGTCGAAGGTGTTGTACCAAAATTTTCGTCAGAAGCGTCAAAGAATAACGTCTTGATTTCCAAGCTTATGGCCGATAAGCTTAACCTTAAGGTTGGAGACAAGGTGTTTGCATATTTTATAGGTAGCAACGATGTTCGCACGCGGCGTTTTACGATAGCCGGAGTATATCAGACAAACCTCACAAAATACGACGAGACGATAGTCTTCTGCGACCTATATACGGCACAACATCTGAATGGATGGAACCCTGATCAGGTAAGCGGTATAGAGGCAACCGTAAATGATTTCAATAAGATTGCCGACACAGCAGATTGGTTCATACATCGTGTCAACCGCACCGAAGACCCATATGGCCAGACGTATTGCGCAGCAACGATACAGGAGATGAACCCTCAGATATTCTCATGGCTTGACCTCCTCGACTTCAACGTATGGGTAATACTTGCTCTCATGGTGTGTGTCGCAAGCGTCACAATGATAAGCGGCTTGCTTATTATCATCCTCGAACGAATTCCGATGATAGGAGTACTGAAAGCTCTTGGTGCCCGTAACGGAATGGTACGCCACACCTTCCTTTGGTTCGGAATGTTCATTACCCTCAAAGGACTCGTTATAGGCAACATTCTTGGCATAGGCATATGTCTGTTGCAGAAATATACTGGTCTTGTAAAACTTGACCCACAGACATACTACGTTGCCGAAGCGCCAATAGAACTGAACATTCCGTTGCTGTTACTGATAAACATCGGCACGTTCATTATCTGCACAATGGTTCTTATCATACCAAGCTTCCTCGTCTCACACATACAACCTGTCAAGACCATGAAGTTCGGAGAATAGGTATTAATTACAAATCGCAAATTACGAATTACTTAGTTTGTTATGACTACTGAGCAATTCTGGATTTTGCATTTCGTAATCATCAACTCCCCTCTTGTCCCTTATATCAGAACCAAGGAAACCAAGTTTTTCGTAATTTGACCTCGTAATTATCATGACCATAATCTATCCATCACCCATCTTCGGCCCTGTACATTCACGCCGTCTCGGCATATCACTTGGCATAAACCTACAACCAGGTGACGGCAAAGTGTGTTCGTTTGATTGTATCTACTGTGAGTGCGGACTTAATGCTGACCATCGTCCGCAAAGTCATCGTCCCTCACGCAAAGTTGTTGCCGAGGCCCTTGAACATACTCTGAATGAAATGAAAGACAAGGGAGAGACCCCTGACGTGCTTACATTTGCCGGTAACGGAGAACCGACAGGACATCCACAATTCCTTGATATAATACGTGACACTATTCGTCTGCGCAATGAGTATTGTCCTAATGCTAAGGTGAGCGTCCTTAGCAATGCCACCTTCTGCGGTCGTCCTGATGTACGCGAGGCTTTGATGCTCGTCGATAACAATATCCTCAAACTCGATACCGTTGATATTGACTACATACGACTCGTTGACCGTCCGTGTCAACCCAGCTACAATGTACCTGACATCATAACGTGGATGAAAGCATATGACGGCCATTGCATAATACAGACAATGTTCATGTCTGGTTCTGTTGACGGTCAGGATGTTGACAACGTAAAGGAGGAATACATCCAGCCGTGGTTAGATGCAGTTAAAGAAATCCGTCCCCAGCAGGTTATGATTTATACCATCGACCGCGAGACACCCGTACAGGGACTCAAGAAAGCTACCCATCAACAGCTTGACGACATTCGTGACCGAGTGATAGCTATGGGCATACCATGTTCAGCATCATATTAACCAACGACATTCACGTTCGACAAATAAACCAACGTAGGCCAACTATGCAACACACCTACTGCCTCCTTGTAACGAATAACACCACATTTGTTATATATTTAGGTACAAATAGCGGCATATCAAGGCATAAAAAGCAGTATATTAAGGCATAAATAGCAGTATATTAAGGCATAAATAGCAGCTTATTAAGATATAATTAGCAGCATATTAAGGTCTCAACAATATCACTTGAACATACAAGAAATATCATTTCGCGCAGCAAAGACTGAGTAATTACCATATAATTACTCAGTCTTTATTGTTTGATTACTTAGTCTTTACATTATGATTACTGAGTCTTTATGTTCTAATGAAGTTCAAATAACGACTTGTTCGCATACTTTTAGAGATATTATTCATAGAACTTACTATCTTATTCAAATACCCGTAAATTGTTTCGCACATATGACAGATGAGTGATAAACTGCTGTTTGGTCGGTTAAAAAATGTGATAATTTTGAATATGTAATACACTATTCAAGATAATTTATTACCTTTGCAAAAGTTTAACAAACGAATATGGCAAAGGAATTTTACAAAGACAAGTCAACGACGGCAACAGAACAGCCTTCCAGACAGGAATCGGTGTGCACAGGACATGGTGGACGAAGGCCTGGTGCCGGTAGGCCGCGGACGAGCTCGAAACTATATACCTTCCGTGCTCCGAAGGCTATTGCCGATGTTTTGGATCAGCAGAAGAGCAAGTCGGACTTCATCAAAGACTGCATTGCCAACACAATGACAAGTGCAGAGAAAACAAATATGGCAACAAATGATGTACTAAAGCCCGACTTCTCAAGGTTGGGTACTGTTATTCCGGCTACTCATGTCCATGATATGAAGTTGCCATACTTTGACATAGGCATAGTTGCTGGTTTCCCTATTCCTCTTGACAACGACGAGAAAGCGCAGGACATAGACATACTGAAGATGCTGTGTCCGTACCCTGAATCATCATACCTGATACGTATAGAAGGAAACTCTATGATTGACGCTGGTATATATAGCGGAGACATCGTGATAGTTGACAAAAGTAACCGCAATCCATCAGAGACGGAAGTCGCTGTATGTGAGCTGAATGGCGAATATACGCTAAAGCGATTTGTGAAGCGTAACGGAACAGGTTGGCTTATACCTGCCAATCAAAATTATCCGGAGATAAAAGTTACCGAGGATGATGACTTCAGCATCTGGGGTACCGTGACCTACATCATACACAAGCCAAGGAAATAGCAAACAACTCAAAACTCGTTATTCTAAAGTAAAGCCCTTGTACGCATTAGTTGACTGTAACTCGTTCTTCTGCTCGGTTGAGAAAGTTTTTCATCCGGGTCTTGAAGGCAAGCCTGTTGTTGTTCTGTCAAACAACGACGGCTGCATCGTTGCGCTTACGCCCGAGGCAAAGAAGATAGGTCTGCATCGTGGTGATCCCATTTTCAAGGTACAAGGCATCGTAAGTCATTTCGGCGTACATGTATTCTCAACAAACATGCAGCTGTACGCAGCCATGTCAAAGCGTGTAACAAACATCATGCGCAAGGCTGTGAGTCAGGTAGAGCAATACAGCATTGACGAATCGTTCCTCAACCTGAGCGGTTATGAAAAGCATTATAATCTGACAGAGTTCATGCGCGACCTTGCCTCACGCATAAGATTGTGGACGGACATCCCCGTCAGCGTGGGCATAGCTCCAAGCAAGACATTGGCAAAGATGGGCAGTAAGTTCGCAAAGAAATATCCGGGGTATAGGAGCGTCTGCACAATTGATACTGATGAGAAACGGCGTAAGGCGCTTGCACTCTTTGATCTTGCTGATGTTTGGGGCATCGGTCACCGGACGTTTGAGAAACTGACATACCTCGGCATACACACACCTCTTGAGTTTGCCGACAAATCAGAATCGTGGGTAAGAGCAAACTTCTCAAAGCCTGGACATCAGACATGGCTGGAGCTGAACGGCATACCATGCATTGACACACGTGAGATACGACGTAATCAGAACATTTGCACCAGTCGCAGTTTCGGAGAGATGATTAGCGACTTGCCTTCGTTAAAGGCAAGCGTAGCGACCTTCGCAGGCAGTTGCGCAAACAAGTTGCGAGGACAGAAGTCTGGATGCAGAACGGTGACAGTATTCATCGACAGCAATCATTTTCGTAATGATTTGCCCCAATATAGCAACGCAGCAACCGTGACATTGCCTATCGCCACATCTGACACCCTTGAGATTACAAATGCTGCCTTGAAGATTGTCGAGACGCTGTACGTTCCCGGCATACAGTACAAACGTTCAGGGGTCATTGTCAGCGACATACATCCATCAACCCCGATGCAGATGGACATGTTTGACCCTATCAGGAATCGCCCGGAACGGGCACGTCTGATGAAGACCATCGACAGTATTAACCGACAATACGGATTGAAGACAGTACGACTAAGCGTAGAAGGTGAGGCGCAACAAGCTTGGAAACTGAAGAGTGAGCACAAGACACCAAACTATCTTACATGTCTTGACGAACTGCTGACGATAAGGATTTAGTGAACGTAAATCGCACAATAATCAAAATAATCAAATAAATCGTACATTGTAAATGGCAAAATCGCAAATAATTCATGAATAATCGCGCTGTCTAAATCACTACACCCACTTATAAATAATGTGAAATCTAAAGCCATTATTTGGATTATTCAATTGAAAGTTGTAATTTTGCGATTTACTGAAACACATCTAACCAACTAACTTTACACCTATAGAATGAAACATACTGCAATTCCATCTCTATTACTACTGATTGTCACTAGCATCTTTGCCGACAACAAACTTACGCTACATTATGACCGCCCTGCAGAGTATTTTGAGGAAGCTCTCGTCATAGGCAACGGTCAACAAGGTGCCACGATTTACGGAGGCATTAACGAAGACCGAATCAGCCTCAACGATATAACGCTATGGACAGGAGAGCCTGACAAACAGGTCTATTCGCCTGAGGCATACAAGTCCATTCCTGCGATACGCGAGGCGTTATTCAACGAGAATTATGCCGAAGCCGACAAACTGCAGCAGGCTGTTCAGGGACACTACACAAACAACTATCAGCCTCTTGGATCGCTGACAATAACAGCATCCACGACATCTGACGGAAATGGATACTCACGAACATTGGATATCACAAAGGCCATTGCCGGCGTGACTTATGCTGGCATGGAACGAGAGTATTTTGCATCAGCCCCTGACTCCGTAATAATAATCCGTCTGAAAGGCGAGAAGCAGACGCAGACATTCCGTTATCATTGCCAACTGCCTCATCAGACGAATGCTGTCGGCAGTGAACTCATTACCGACGGATATACAGCATATACAAGTCTGCCAGGCTATGCTGACCGTCAAGGTAATGGGCTTAAATATGACTCTATGCGTGGAATACACTTCCGCACGATTGTCCATGTAGACAACAAAGACGGAAAGGTGACAGTTGTCAATGGTGACGAGCTACGACTTGAAGACTGCACAGAAGCTGTCATATACATCAGCAACGTAACCAGCTTCAACGGAGCCGACAAAGACCCGGTAAAGGAGGGACGTGACTATATCACAGACGTACGCAATCGCATCGATAACGCCTTAAAACACAGCTATGACAAATTGAGGCAACGACATATTGACGATTACGCTGAATACTTCAACCGCTTCACCATCGACCTTGGTTCCACATCATCAGCAACACTTGCCAAACCTACCGACATTCAGTTAAAAGAATATAGCGACCTTCAGCAATCAAATCCTGATCTTGAGGAGCTTTACATGCAGTACGGGCGATATCTGCTCATCTCATGTTCACGGACAAACTGTGTTCCAGCCAATCTTCAGGGTTTATGGAACGAGTCGATACTACCACCATGGAGCAGCAACTACACATCAAACATTAACGTCGAGGAGAACTACTGGCCTTCAGAACCAGGCAACCTTGGCGAGATGCAGATGTCGCTTATAAGTTTCATAAAACAACTGCCAATAACAGGCGGACAGACAGCAAAGGCTTACTACGGAGTACAGAAAGGCTGGAGCCTGGCACACAATACCGACATATGGGCTATGACATGTCCTGTGGGCTTGCATACAGGTAGTCCTGTTTGGGCCAATTGGAATATGGGTGGAGCATGGATATCGACTCATCTGTGGGAGCACTATGCTTTCTCGAAGGACAAGACATACCTGAAGGATGTGTTCCCGACACTAAAGGGTGCTGCTGACTTCTGCTTAGGATGGCTGATAGAACATGACGGATATCTCATAACAGCTCCGTCAACATCACCAGAGAATGAATATGTCACAGACAAAGGCTACACAGGTGCTACATTATATGGAGGCTTTGCCGATATCGCGATGGCTCGCGAATGCCTCCTTGATGCACGCGACGCAGCCGTTGAACTTGGTTACGACCGTACGTATATTGACACACTCAACACGACAATAGCTCGCCTCATGCCTTATCGCATAGGCAAGAAAGGCAACTTGCAGGAGTGGTATCATGACTGGGAAGACAAAGACCCGCACCACCGTCATCAGTCTCATCTTTATGGACTCTATCCAGGACACCATCTTTCGGCAGAGAAGACTCCAGAACTTGTACGTGCTGCACAGCGAACACTTGAGATAAAGGGCGACAAGACAACAGGGTGGAGCTCTGGATGGCGTGTAAACCTTCAGGCTCGTATGCGTGATGGCGAAGCTGCCTATCGTGTGTATCGTATGCTCCTTAAGTACGTATCACCCGACAAATATACTGGTCCTGACAAACGCAAAGGTGGTGGCACATATCCTAATCTGCTTGACGCACACTCGCCATTTCAGATTGACGGCAACTTCGGCGGATGTGCAGGCGTTATGGAGATGCTTGTACAGAGCGAATATACTCCCGAAGATGGTGCAAAGGCTATACTCTTGCCAGCCTTGCCCGATGCATGGAAATCAGAAGGAAGTGTCAAGGGGTTGTGTCTGAGAGGCGGTTACGAGATTGACATGGAGTGGAAGAATGGCAAGGTAACAGCTCTGACGTTAACAAACAAGGCAACAACAAAATCGACAATTCTATTAACAATCAATGGTAAACAACGTAAGGTAAGCGTAAAACAGGGGAAATCGACCAAGGTACGAATATAAAGGCCACACTCGCCACAACTCCTTATTCAACATGCTTAGACAAAGGGGTAGAAACCGACCTGTACGATTGAAATCTCAAGTTCTTTATAGTAATGATGTATAAAGAATAGAAGTGAAAAATAAAAAGTGAAATATGTATGGTCTGACTATGTTATCTGCTTTGGATATCTTACTTTTTTACTTTTCACTTCTATACTTTTCTTACTTCCATACTTGATAATTCTTTCATTCGTACAGTTTCCCAAAAAACTCATGACGTTAATGTAAATAAAGGTGGGTTCTATTAATTCGCTTTGTCAGATTTGGAGGTTATTTTCGAGTTCAAAGTGTTAACTTCTTGAAGGAGTTATGCGGGCATAACGACCGAAAGAGTTAATAGTTTGAGCCGAAAAGAACCCAAAAGGCGACAAAACGTCAAGTCCCACTATTAAGTTAAATGTACGGTGGGAATTAATAAAACCCACCTAAAATGAAAACCATCTACAGATGAACGACAAAACATACATGGCAATACGTACCACCCTCTGCGAAATTATAAAAGGAACAGAGTGGGAAGGACATGTATTCCTCGTTGGAGGATGCGTGCGCGACGAGATTATGCATCACGAAATACATGATGTGGATATCGCCGTCAGCAGACCTAATGGCGGTATTGCTTTTGCGGTTTGGCTTCATGAGCACAATCTTCTTGTACGGAAACGCAAACCGATATTGTTTGAACATTTCGGGACAGCAAAGTTCCGCCTACGTGCATTCCCTCACGAGGAGATAGACAGCGTGCAAACCCGTAAGGGAAGATACGTTTACGAAGAAGAACCACATCCGTTAGAGAACTTCGGCACAATCGACGAGGACGCAGCATGTCGTGATCTTACAATAAACAGCCTTTATCTCGACGTATCAACAGGCACATTGCTTGACCCTACTGGCCAAGGCTTGGCAGACATCAAGGCTGGCGTCATACGCACTCCAAACATCCCCGACGTGTCACTCCGCGACAACCCGATGCACATACTGCGTTGCATAAGATTCAGCGTG
>R03__coassemble_1271_pt1 | contig 12025 bp, 8 predicted proteins | sample R03__metabat2_low_PE_024 | metagenome-assembled genome bin R03 | reverse complement strand
AGACATAATAAATAGAGGCACGCCATAAATAATCATCAGCTTTCTTAATGTGTTCGCAAAAAATATCAATCATGGGGTAACACCCTTTTATTTATATTTTTGGCGAACAAAAGAGAGGACACTCAACACGATATCAGCCTCTCTATTCTCTATTCTCTCAGCTCTATTCTCTCAGCTCTCCCCTCTCACCTTTCAGCCCTCTTCGCTCTAACCTCTAACCTCTCACCTCTAACCTTTCAAACATGCGCAAAGCAACCATCCTTTTCCTCCTTTTATGCCTCACGGCTGTGACAACACTCGCACAGAGTGCTGCCGACCGCATCGTCGGCACATACGCCGCCGACTTTGCCAGCAACGAGGTGAAGGTAAAAGCCTTCAGATACCAGGACGGCTACCGCCTGCAGATATGCTGGCTGAAGAAGACGCACAACGATGACGGCACGCTGAAGCTCGACACCAAAAACCCCGATGCCGCCAAGCGCACGACGCCAATGTCAAAGGTTGTCCTTGTCGAAAAGGTTGTCTATCGCGACGGCATCTGGCAGGACGGCCGCATCTACGATCCCAAGCACGGCCGCACCTACAAGGTAGAGCTGAAGCTGCAGGACAAGACGTTGGAGGTGAAGGGCAAGGTCGGACCCTTCCACAAATGTTTCTATTGGAAGAAGATACAGTAGCCGATGCCGCCGCTGTTGGTATCTGCTGTGTCATCCAAAATCATTTCATGCCCTCATTACTAACATGTAATGCCGTCATCAAAATTTCATAGAAAAGCAAAGACTGAGTAATTACACAATAAAGACTCAGTAATTACACGATAAAGACTGAGTAATTGTGGTGTAATTACTCAGTCTTTACTTTTTTATTCAGATTTTCTTGTTACTTCATTCCCTCTTCCGTGGTGGCTTGGAGGCTGTGCTCAAGCAGTCAAAGCACTCTGTTTGTGCGATATCGGACAATTGTTCCTTATCACCACACCCACTCACCCAGTCTGGTACATTCTATCACATCCCCCCTTCGTGAAGGGCGCGCAGCGGGTAGGTTTGTGATGGGCTTGGGGGGACTATTTCTCCTTTACAATAGTGAAGTCCTTGCGGTAGTCAACCTCGATATGCGTGAAGCCGAGCTGTTGCATCTGCGGAATGATGAGTTCTGTTGCCGACACCTTCGCCGTCTCTACGATGGCATGCTGGTCGTCCTCGGAGAGTTCGTCCCACGCCTCGTTCTTGGCCTGCCGCACCAGCTGCTGGTATTCGTCGTAGCTGAGGCCTTTCGCCAGCCATTGCTTCTTCATCTGCTCATGTTCGTGGTCAATGCTGACGGCTGTCTCCTCGATGACAGGGTCGGGGAGTGTTATGTATATGGCTGTGTCGCCCACCATACGAATGTCGCGCTTCTGGATGCGGTCCATGTCGATGAAAGCCTTGTACGTCACGGCGACGGGAATGACGGCCTCTGTCTTGCCAAGCGGCAGGTTGATGGCCTTCTCGATGCCTGCCAGCTTGAACTTAAGCTGGTTGTGCGACGTGTAGGTGATGGTCTTCCGTGACGTCACCTCGGCGGTGTATAGGCGTGAGTGCTGCTGTATGAGGTGCATTACGGTGCTGTCGCGCTCAGCCTTCTTGTCACGGCCCGAGAATAGTGCCCACAGACTGCTGTTGTCGCTGCTGCCGCCTTTTGTGCCGCTGCTGCATGCCTTCATGCCCATCACTGTCATGGCGATGGCTGCAACGGCGATGATGATGAGGTAGAAGGTCAGTTCGTGGCTTGTATGTCGATTGTTGTCCATTGACTTATGTCATTTAAGGTGGGTTCTATTAATTCGCTTTGGCAGATTTCGAGTTTATTTTCGAGATCAAAGTGTCAACTTCTTGAAGGAGTTATGCGGGCATAACGACAGAAAGAGTTGGCAGTTTGGACCGAAAAAGAAACTGAAAGATGGCAAAACGTTACTATCCACAACTTAGTTTAATGTTACGGTGGGAATTAATAGAACCCACTTTAAGGCATTATTATTATAAATCAAGCGCAAAAGTAACTAAATTACGGCTAATATCAAAACTTTTGTTCATTTTTTTTCGGTTTTATGACGTTTGTTTAAAAATAATTTACTATCTTTGTCCCCAGAAACTATAAAACATAACTATACCGAGGTGTGTGTGCGCTTTGCTAACCGGCGTGACGGCACCTTAAACATTATGAACTGTAGTGCCAACGAGAGCAGAAAAGTTTACTTTTATGCCGAGTGCAGCCTTACAGTGCATGAAAAATGAAAACATTATGAAGATAGGATTATTCGTTCCTTGCTACGTCGATGCCCTCTATCCGGAGGTCGGTGTGGCAACCTACAAGCTCCTGACAAGTCTTGGGCTTGACGTCGAGTACCCTGAGAAGCAGACGTGCTGCGGACAGCCTATGGGCAATGCTGGATTCCAGAACAAGGCCGAGAAGCTCGTCGAGGACTACGACAAGCTGTTCTCGAAGTACGACTATGTCGTGGCACCGTCGGCAAGTTGCGCAGCTTACGTCAAAGTGTTCCATCCTGGCATCGTCAACCACGAGTGTGAGGCTGCCAAGAAGACCATGGACGTTGTAGAGTTCCTGCACGACGTGCTGAAGATTAAGGCGCTGCCAGGCGCTAAGTTCCCACATAAGGTAAGTCTTCACAACAGCTGTCACGGTGTCCGTGAGCTGGGCCTGTCGTCGCCGACAGAGCGCAATGTGCCACGTTTCAACAAGATCAAGGACCTCCTGCAGCTTGTTGAAGGCATTGAGGTGTTCGAGCCGGAACGTCCTGACGAGTGCTGCGGCTTCGGCGGAATGTTCTCTATCGAGGAACCCGACGTCTCGGCACGCATGGGCAAGGACAAGCTGGCACGCCACATCGCTACGGGCGCTGAGTATATCACCGGTCCTGACTCATCATGCCTCATGCACATGCAAGGCCTCGTGAAGAAAGGCCAGGGCGACTACACATCGAAGGCCGGCCGTCCTATTGAGTTCATACACGTAGTGCAGATTTTGGCAAGCGGGCTGTAAAGAGCCCCCAGCCCCCAAAGGGGGAGTTTGTTTATTAGTATTAACTTGCAAACCTTTCACCCATCAAAGGTATTAAAAGTTCCTCCCCTTAGGGGAGGGTAGGTGGGGCTCCTATGAGTACAGAACATACCAAACGTGCAGAGAAATTCCTGCAGAATCCAGATAAAGTAGCACGCCACGACCAGACATTCTGGTCAGTACGTGCAAAGCGCGACGTCCTCGCATACCAACTCGAGGAGTGGGAGCAGCTGCGTGAGGCTGCCAGCCAGTTCAAGAAGCACACCATAACACACATGGCCGACTATCTTGAGGAGTTTGAGCGCAACGCGACGAAGAACGGCGCCATTGTCCACTGGGCACGCGACGCCAAGGAATATAACGAGATTGTCATGGACATCATGCGCCAGCACGGTGTCAAGAAGGTTGTGAAGGGTAAGTCAATGCTTACCGAGGAGTGCCATCTCAACGAGAATCTCATAAAGAACGGCATTGACGTCGTAGAGACCGACCTCGGCGAGCGCATCCTGCAGCTTATGGAACTGCCACCGGCTCACATCATCATGCCAGCCATTCACATCACCCGTGAGCAGGTGCTTGAGAACTTCCGTGAGAAGGGTCTCCTCGACAAGAACGGCGCTGCCGGTGCCGCATCGATGGGCGTTGCCGACAAGACAGAGCTCGAGAAGAAGGCTGACCCTACCTACCTCACCCGCTGCGCACGCTTCCATCTGCGCGATAACTTTATGACTGCCGAGTGTGGCATGACAGGTGCTAACTTCGGCGTGGCATCGACAGGCGAGATAGTAGTATGTACCAACGAGGGAAATGCCGACATGTCAACGTCCATCCCTAAGCTGCACATAGCATCGATAGGCATCGAGAAGGTCATTCCTAACTACGACGCCATGGGCGTCTTCCAGCGTCTGCTGGCACGTCACGGCACAGGTCAGGCAACGACCGTCTATACCTCACACTTCAAGCGTCCACGTCCAGGAGGCGAGTTCCATATCATTCTCGTTGACAACGGCCGCTCGAACATCCTTGCCAACCCAGAACACTGGCAGACACTCAAGTGCATGCGCTGCGGTGCATGTATGAACACGTGTCCTGTCTATCGCCGCTCGATGGGATATTCATATACTTACTTCATACCAGGACCTATCGGTGTGAACCTCGGCATGCTGCACGGCAAGGACGAGAACTATCACAACGTCTCAGCCTGCTCGCTCTGCTGCTCGTGCGACAACGTCTGCCCTGTGAAGGTTGACCTGTCAACACAGATATACAAGTGGCGCCAGGAGCTTGACGGCATGGGTCATGCCGACCAGATGAAGAAGCTGATGTCTAACGGCATGCAGACCATGTTCGAGCATCCGGGACTATACACCACAGCCCTCGGCTTTGCGCCGCTGGCCAACTGGATGCCTGCCTTCCTCACCAACATCAAGGCCAACGCATGGTGCAAGCATCACACCATGCCGGAGTTTGCGCCTAAGTCGTTCCACAAGCTGTGGAAGAGCGGTAAGGTGAAGAAATAAAGCCCCCCAGCCCGGAATAACCGGAATATCCGGAACAACCGGAACCTCCGGAATCTCCGGAACATCCGGCAAACATAACCGACAAAACAAAGAAAATCTTATGACCAGCAAAGAAGAAATATTAGGACGTCTCCGCGCCAATGTCCGCGAGACCTACGACCTGCCCGACCTGTCGTTCAAAAAGCTCGAGTATGCTGACCCTGTGGCAGAATATATCAAGCAGACCACAACGACGGCGGCTGCCAAGCTCATCGAGGTGAAGCCTGGCGACGACCTCAACGACCTCATCCGTCAGGCTTACCCTGACGCCAAGATCATCGCCAGCGTCGTCCCTGGCATCAACGCTACCGTCAATCCTGACGTCGTCGCTGAGGCTCAGGACCTCGACAACGTCGATGTCACCGTACTCGAAGGCGGCGTGGCATGTGCCGAGAATGCCTGCGTCTGGATACCTATGAACATGAAGCAGAAGGCTTGTATGTTCACAGCCGTCAGCCTCGTCGTCATCGTGTCGAAGAAGAACATCGTCTCAAACATGCACCAGGCTTACAAGTATCTGCAGGATATGGGCTACGACAATACATCGAAGTACGGCTTCGGTACATTCATGTCGGGTGCCTCGAAGACTGCCGACATCGAGCAGACACTCGTCTATGGTGCACAGGCCGCTACATCGATGACCGTGCTGCTGACCGAGTAGTGCACACGCAGATACAGCACTTGCTTTTCAAGTAAGGAATCCTACACCAAGTAAGGAGGCCTGCACCAAGTAAGGAAGCCTACATCAAGTAAGGAAACCTACACCAAGTAAGGAATCCTACACCAAGTAAGGAAGTGAAAAAGTAGGAAAGTGAAAAGTAAGAAGTTAAACTTGCTGACATTAAGCCGGCAGGACTTTTCACTTTTCACTTTCCTACTTTTTCACTTCCTTACTTGGTGTAGACTTATGCGTATATAATAAGGATACGCGCACATATACCATAAACAAAGCCAAGGACCTGCCTTTATGAGGCAAGCCCTTGGCTTTGCTTGTTTCAGCGGTTGCTGCATGGGCGCAGCCGTGGGTGGAGTGGGGCGTAATGACTGATATCAACAGCCCACAGCCGTGATCATCTACTTGTTCTTCTCGTAATACACGAGGGCAGCATGGATATTGTCCTGTACGGCACGTGTGCTGTATGTCGCGCCTGTGAAGCCATCGACATCGGGGTGTGATGACAGCTTCTTGGCCTTTGACACCTTGAGGTTGTCGTACTTAGAGATGACCTCTTTCTTTACGCGGGCATAGTATCCACGCGACTCCATGTTCTTCAGCGACACTATCTTCACCACCTTGCCGTCCTGTATGTGTACCTCCAGCGGCGTTGTGCCCTTGAAGCCTTTGGTAGAACAGAGTGTCGTGGTGTTGACGATGTATGTGTCGCCGGTCTTTGTCATGACATTGTCGGCCATGGCAGCTGTTGCCATGGCTGACATGATGAGTGAGAGAATGATTACTTTCATTGTTGTTTTAATTATTGCTGGCAGCGCCTGTTGTTGCCGGATGGCTGTGTCGCTGCCAGCTGTTGTCTGGGTGATTGTCCGTTATCGGACAATTATCCAGCACTAATAATTATGCATTATGAATTATGAATTATGCATTAATTATGCATTAACTATGCATTACTTCATCGTTACCTGTACTCGGTTGCCGGCAGCCACGACCTTCTTGCAGAAGTCCTGGATATCGGCGGGCGTCAGAGCATTGACCTTTGCGAGGTAGTCGGTGTCGAAGTCGATGCCGTCAGAGATGCGGTTGTAGCAGACATACTCCCAGTAGTCGTTGGTAAGGATGGCACGCTCGTAGTTCTTGCGCTCATACTCCTTAACCTTGTCGAGCTGCTTCTCGGTAGGTCCGTTCTTTGCCATGAGGCTGAGCTGCTCATCGATGATAGGCACGAGTTGCTCGTAACGGTCAGGGTCGCAACGGAAGCTTATGGTCAGTGAGTAACCCTCCTGCGGCTTTGTCCATCCTCCGCTGCTTACCGAGACGCCGTATGTGCCACCCTTCTCCTCACGCACTGTCTCGGTATATACAGCACGCATAATCTGCGAGAGGACATCGGCACGAAGGTCGTTGTCGGCAGTGTACGCCATAGGCACGGTGAAGACAATCTCCGTCTGAGCCGACGGTGTCTTCTGAGGGTATGCAAAGACGTTTGTATGCTTGCCCATTCGTGAGTCCAGATAGACAGGCTTTGCCGTCTCAGCCTTCTTCTTAGCGCGTGGCAGCGATGCCACATACTGGCATATGAGGTCCTCGAACTCGTCGGTACGGATATCACCTGTCACGATGAGCGACATGCCTGTCATGTCAGAGAACCGCTCGTTGTAAATCTGATATATACGGTCCTGTGACACCTGGTTGATGTTGTCGATGGTGAGAGGCACGGCGCGCTCAGGGTTAGCGTATAACTCCTGTCGTAGAGTATCGTTGAAGATAATCTTCGGACTGGCATTACGATTGCGGAGCATCGATGTCTGACGCTCGATGATGCTATTGAACATCTTGTCGTCGCGGCGAGGCTGTGTGATGTACAGGTATGCCACCTGCAGCCATGTCTTGAAGTCGGAGGCTGTGCAGACACCATCGATGCCCTCCTCTTCGCTGCTGAAGAATGGTGCTACGCGCAGAGCCTTGCCGGCGCGCTTCTTCTCGAGCGTGAGATAGTCGAAGTCGGCAGCGCCGCTCTGTGTCACGACGTTGCTGAGCAGTCGCATAGACGGGATGTCCTGGTCCGGATAGAGTGACATGCCACCCTCACGGAACATCTTCAGCGTAAGACGGTTCGGCTCAAGGTCAGACGGACGGGCATACACCTTCATGCCGTTTGACAGCGTGTACTCGGTGTATCCGTTGCCATACTCCTTGCGTGCCGTTATCTTGCCCTTCTTTGGCAGTTTCTTCATGAATGTGCGGTCAACCGGCTTATAGTCGTTATCGTCGGCGTATGTGCGCTTCTGTGCCTCCAGCGTCCATCTCTTGAGGTCGGCAGCGGCAGGCATGGTGTATGGCTTGCCGTCCCACTTTGTCGGGCCATATACCATCATCACCTGATTGCGTCCGTCGCCAATGGTCTCAGGTGCCGGAATGAGCTCCTTGAGCTTCTCGTTTACCTCGGCCAGTGTGACACTCTCCATGAGCGACTGCTCAAGGTCGGCCTCCTGCTCGATAGACATGAGGTGAGTGGCATTGCAGAAGTGGTTGACAATCTTCGAGACATACTCGCGGTTGCGAGTCTTGTTGCTTGTCTCGAGGCGATGTTCCAGATTCACGTTGTACTGCATCTTGGCATGCTCAAGCTCTGACTCGGTGACGCCATAGCGGCGAGTCTTCTCGACGACGGCAAAGACCGAGTCAATGCCGGCCTGCGGACGGTCGGGCATCAACCCGATGTTGATAGTGAGTGCGTCCTTGACATCGGTGATGTAGTAGTTTCCGTCGCGTGCTCCGCACGACATCATGGCAGGATGGTCGGCCTTTGGCAGCTGTGCGAGGCGCTGTCGTAGTATGAACATGGCGAGTCGTGACTTATAGTCATCGACGAAAGCCTGTCGTGTGGCACGCTCCTCGCGCTTGTTGTCGCCACGCTTTATGAATAGCTGGTAGTTCAGCGTCGGCTGCTCGTCGTCGGGCTGTATGAAGGTTATCATGCTGTCATTGTCGGTGACAGGGTAGTAGATACGCTCGGCAGCATCGGCAGCGGGAGCAGGAATCTCCGAGAATACCGCCTTTATCTTCTGCTCCATCTCGTCAACGTTGACGTCTCCGACAACGATGACGGCCTGCAGATCCGGACGATACCACTTCTTGTAATAACGGCGGAGAGCGTCGTAGGCGAATGAATCGACAACCTCCATGTGTCCTATCGGGAGGCAGTCCTCATACTTCGTGCCGCGGTACATTACGGGCATGGCATCCTCCATGATGCGCTGTACTGCCATCTGCGAGCGTCGTGTGCGCCACTCTTCGTGTATTACGCCGCGCTCCTGGTCTATCTCGTTGTCGCGCAGCAGCAGCGAGTGGCTCCAGTCGTGTAGTATGAGCAGACAGGTGTCGGCAACGCCGGCCTTTGTCACCGGCGCATTGCCGATGTTGTATATGGTGCGCTCTACCGAAGTAGATGCATTGAGGTCGGCACCGAACTTGATGCCCTTGCTCTCGCACCAGTTGCGTATGGAGCCGTTGCCGCCATTGCCGTCGGCGAAGTTCTCAGTGCCGTTGAAGGCCATGTGCTCAAGGAAGTGTGCCAATCCGCGCTGGTCAGGCTCCTCAAGTATAGATCCCACGCGCTGTGCGAGGTAGAAGTCGGCCTGCCCTGGCGTCTGTGCGTTGTGGCGTATGAAGTACGTCATGCCGTTGCTGAGGTGTCCCTCGCGAACGGCTGGGTCCTTTGGCAGCTGCTGTGCTGTTGCCGTCAGTGTCGCGACGCATAGCAATGCTGCTATCAGTAGTTTATGTTTCATAAGTTCTTGTAGTTATAGTGGGGGTGTCAGGTGGTTATGGTGAGGGTGTCAGGTAGCTATGGTGGGGGTGTAAGGTGGTTAAAGTGACGGGGTCGTTAAATCACAAATAAAATATTATAAATAACGGTTGTTGCCATTGTTTATAGGTGGGGTTACCATTATTTATAGGTGGGGTTGCCATTATTTATAGGTGAGGTTGCCATTATTTGTAGGTGGGGTTGGCATTATTTGTAGGTGGGGTTGCCATTATTTGTAGGTGGCAGCCCCACCTTAAGCTATTTCCTCAGCGATTCAAGTTACTTAACGTACTTCTTGCCGTTGATGATGACGATGCCCTTCTGGCTGTCGTTGACGCGCTGTCCTGAGATGTTATACATCTTGTTGCCATCGGCAGGTGTAGCAGTCGTTACGTTGTTGATGCCTGATACGGTGCTGTTGAATGTAGCAGTTAGGTCAAGTGGCATGCCACCATATCTGAAGACGGTGGTGAATGTCATAACGTTGTTCTCGATGGTACCCTCAAAGCTTGAGCCTGTGATGCCCTCTGTGGTATAGCTTGTAGCAGCGAGCAGAGTCTTGTCGCCCTCTTTTGAGACGGTGACAGGGATGTCGAAGCTGTTGATGACGTATGTCATGTAGGTTATAGCAGGCATGGTGACGATGGTAGCGTCGTCAATCATTGTCGATACCTTAATGTCTGTTGGGTCGATGGTAGCAGCTGTCACGCCCATCACCATGCAGTCGAGCTTGCCTGTGTAGCTGTCAGACGACAGTGTGTCGAGTGGCAGATAAGGGCTTCCGACGATACATGCTGTTGCTGTGATGTTATCCTTTGTGCCTGCTATCTGGCCTGCCAGCGAGGCATCGCCAGTAGCTGTTACGGTGCCGTTGTTAACGCATGAGGTGATGGTGACAGCCTTTGTGGTGTTGCCAATGATGCCGCCAACCTTCAGCAGACCTGTCACGGTGCCGTCGTTGGTACACTCGGTGATGTCGTAGCTTGCTGTCGTGTAGCCAACGATGCCACCTGCGTTCGAGCCGTTTGAGTCTGCCTTAAGCTTCTCGGTGCTTGCTGTTGGATAGAGCGTAGCATCGAAACCGTTGTTTGTCACTGTACCGCTGTTGACGCAACCCTTTACCTTGCAGGCTCCGGCGCCACCGCCGATGATGCCTGCTGCGTGCTGTGCAGCACCGGCAGCGCCTGTCGTGCCTACCGAGCCAACAACGCGGATGGCACCCGAGTTGTTAAGGTTGGTGAACTCGGCAGCACCTATTGTCATGCCACAGCAGCCTGCTGCGTATGTTGCAGCCTGTATGCTGCCGCTGTTTGAGCATCCCTCAACGACAGCACCTGCCTGCACATTGCCCACGATGCCGGCAGCGGCAGTGCCTGAGGCGGTTATGTTAGCGGCGTTGTCGCAGTTGCTAACCTTGCCTAACAGCATACCTACGATGGCAGCAACATACTGCTTTCCGCTGAACGAACATGATGCATCGACCTTGATGTTCTTAACGACACCGGCAGCATCGACAGTGCCGAAGAGTGCGGCGCATGAGCCGTCGGCATTGTTGTAAGTGAGGTTCTTGATGAGATGGTTATCGCCGTCGAATGTTCCGGCGAACTTAACGGTGGCGTTCTTGGCTGTGATGCCGCCAGTATAGGCTATCGGTGCGAATGAGAAGCCTGTGAAGTCGAGGTCGTCGGTAATCTTGAAGAACTCGCCGGCGCCGGTGTTATCGGCTGTGATAGCCTTTGCTACGGCATCGAAGTCGTTAGCTGTTGCTATCTGATATGGGTCGGCCTCGGTGCCTGTGCCCTTCAGGTTGTAGGCGTTTGACTGTGCCATGACAGTCAGTGTTGCTGCGAGAGCAACGAAGAGAGTAAAGATTTTCTTCATAATTCTTGATGTTTTGTTTATTGTTGTTGTTATATTCTCGTCGTTATCATGCTGGATGCTTGTCCGAGATCGGACAATTCTCCGGCGTTAATGCAAAGCGTGTGGCACTGCCATCAGAATGTTCCGCCAACGGTGAGCATCACGGTGTGGCGTGCCGTGCCCTCAAGGTGGTCGTACTCCTTCAGCGTCTTCAGCACGCGATACTGCAGTGCTATGTGCGGGCGGAGCGGTATGCTGCGCATCGGGAACTCATACTTGAGGCCTATGTTGCCCTTCAGCATGTCGGCTGTCGAGTATTCGTAGTCGCGGTACAGGTAGTCGGCCTGCTCCTCAACGTTATACTCGCTGACGGTGGCTCCTGCCTGAATGCCGTCGGTGTATGGCTGTCCCGATGCCGTCTGCATAGCGATGCCGACGTTAAGCATTAGGCGTCGCGACTGCGACAGATGCTGCTGCGCCGTTGCTGTCGCTGCGGCCTGCTGCGTGTGCCATAGTGGCAAGGCAGCGCTGGCGTAAGGTTGCCAGATGGTAAGCACTTGCTTTCGCGAGTAAGGGAAGTTGTGAGCCTGCAGGTTACGGTAGTCTATGTTGACGCCGGCGGCGATGTTCCACAGTGGCTCATCGTGTGCGATGCCGAAGAAGCCGTTATACCCGACGTTCACTGTCATCCATTGCTGCGTCGAAATCTTTGTCGGCTCGTAGTATTCGTAGTAGCTCACCGAGCTCGCATCCGTCTGATGGCGGTAGTTATTTTTCCATCCGGTGAGGTTCTCGAAGCTCACGGTGGCGTCTAAAGAGTGACGATCAGAGCCTTTCAACAGCGTCATGCGGCCGTGGTATTGCAACAGGTATCCGCTGTGCTTGGCATACGATATCGTCGAAGGCGACTTCTTGCCGTAGTACCCTTCGCGGTGCCTGACGGCGAAGTCGTTATACAACGACAGCGTCGGCGAGAATGTATAGCCCACCTGCATGTTGCCTCCCACCTGCTTGTCGTACATCGGCAGCGTGTTGTAGCTGTCAGTTAAGCCGTAGCCGCCGTAG
>R03__coassemble_1250_pt1 | contig 12182 bp, 10 predicted proteins | sample R03__metabat2_low_PE_024 | metagenome-assembled genome bin R03 | reverse complement strand
ATTTGATAGTTGTTATCTGCTTAAGGTGGGTTCTGTCAATACCCACCGTAACATTTAGTGATATAAATAAAATGGCTTAACCCACCATAAACGAATGGAGAATGGAAGCCGTGAGTGCAATACATGTCTGTAGTATGCCCACGTTTCCCATTCTCCATTTCGCGTTTTGCCCTTTGCTCACTCTTTCACTCTCTCACTCTTTAGGTGGGTTCTATTAATTCGCTTTGACAGATTTTGAGCTTATTTTCGAGGTCAAAGTATCAACTTCTTGAAGGAGTTATGCGGGCATAACGACTGAAAGAGTTGACAGTTTGAGCCGAAAAGAAGCCAAAAGATGGCAAAACGACATTAGCCCATAAGTTAAATATTTCATCGGTGGGAATTAATAGAACCCACCTTAAACTCTTTAACTTCACGCGCAGCGTGACATCATCTATGGTCGATGACCTTATAGTCGGCATACTTAGCCTTCGGGAAGACAAAGTTGCTGTCGCTGATCTTACCGGCTCGGAAGTTGTTTATCTGCACCGTAGTGCTGAAGAATGCAATTTTTATCTTCATACTGATAGGATATAGCGTAGTCTTATCAACCTTCGCCTCGACGTATTTGATGCCGAAGAGTGTCGATTTCTTGAGCTTTGCCTTGACAAGATAGTAGTCGCCTTCGGTGGTATAGCTAAAGTCGAAGTTGTTGACATCATACTTGAACTTACTCAGATACTGGTCTTTCTTGTCGTCATCATAGTCGTAGATGTTCACCTCCTTCTTTTTCTTGTCGAGCATATAAGCCGTGACACCATCCTCCCACGCCATGTATCGCGGTTCGTTATAGTGTATCTTCTTGCCTTTGTAGGTTATGGTGCCTTGCGTTTTGTACAGGCCTATGATGTTGACCTTGTACTGCAACGTCGATCCCTGCGGGCCGAACACCAGGTTATACACTTTGTTAAACAGTTCCTTGCCTGTCGGCGCGGCATTGGCAACAGCAGCCGGTGCGGGCGCTTCCTTAGCAAAATTTGATGTTTCGAGTGCTGCCTCAGCATGTGCAGCAGAGCATGTAAGACTGGCAACGGCGGCCAGCATCATAACCTTTAACTGTCTCATAGTCATTTGTTTGTCTTGTTTAGTGGTTTGTAATTTGTTTCTTTGTTTGTTTTGTCGTATTAAAGTTTACGCTGCAAAAGTACACATAATTCTATCACCGAGAGTGACATTCTATGAAAAGAATACGTACAAAACATGAATTTCACTATTTTTATCTATAGCAGAGAGACCGGAGCACAGTGTTGGCAGCCAACTGTACCGGTCTGAAACGCATCATCTTACACTGCATTATCTTACGCCATCTCTTTCCCTACAACACGTTACACATCAGTCTGTTATACGAGCTGGATACCATTCTGATGCCGTCACCTCCCCCACCCTTCATCACACAGCCCACAACCACCTAAAACCAAGAGCCGACAACGGGGCAAAAAGCGACCACATCGGCACCCCGCGATAGCAGAATTCACAAATTGTCCGTTTTCTTTTCACAAATTACACCATGTTTACCATATATAATAAGTAACTTTGCAGCCATAAAACAAATTGCGAATAAACTGACTTTTATGAAAGCAAAGACATTAATCACTCTCTTCGCCATCATAGCCTTGATGGCATGCGGAAACAATAACAAGGGCAACAGCACACAGAATGATGACGACAACACCACGCAAGAAGCCACGGCGGCAGAAGGCATGGACAGCGTAGCTTATAGCAATGAGATAGCATTCAGCGATGAAGCGAAAGCTGCGGCAAGCGTCTTCTGCAAATATCCGGCAACAGGCGATATGAGTAACAGCATACGCAACTGGATCTGCGAGCAGCTTGACGACTCAAAACATCTGTACGCCAACAAGCTGCAGACACTTGCCACGCAGTATGGAGTGAACACGCTTCGCGGCGACAGCACAAGCGTTGCCAACGACATTAGCGATGGCATGTCGTACGAGGGAGGCATTCTGCACTCCGACCACATAAGACTTGAGCCTGTATATGAAGACTCCGACTACCTCGTTATGGGCAACACCTCGAGCTGTAACATAGGAGGTCCGGAGATAACCTACTATTACTATTGCGCCATTTTCTCGAAAGACAATGGCCGCCTCATAAGCGGCGAGGAGATGCAGAGCATGCACGTATCGGAGATAAAAAGCCTGATAGAAAAGGTGAAAGCCGGCAGTGACAGCGCTGAAGAAGAAGAATAGCGTTCTGAATCAATAACTTATAAAAAACAATGCTTACACAGAGAGGCCACCAGCCATAATCTGTGTAAGCATTTTTTGTATTGTCAACGACGCCCAGATGGCTGCTGTTGACGTATAACTTGTCAAGGCTTGGCCTGTAATATGTAAGCGCTTGGCGTATGACATGCCGTAGATTGTCCTGTAATCCGTAAGGTTTAATCCTTCAGTTGGTAACCAATGACGCTGCAAGAAGCACAGCATAAAACAATAAAGACTGGGTAATTGCAATACAATTACTCAGTCTTTACACTGTAATTACTCAGTCTTTATATTGCAATTACTCAGTCTTTACAACACAAGACAGATTTCTTAATGCCGCAAGAAGTATTGAATGACGCCATTATAGGTATTGAATGGCGTTGTCAAAAGCACTGAATGACGTCATCAGAGGTATTGAGTGGACACTCATACGGCATTGATAGTCAGAGGACTTCATTATGTCTTGCAGCATCATGCACAGGCGGGCAGAAGGCTTACTTTACAGCGATAGCCTCTATCTCGATGGCGCCGCCCTTAGGAAGTGCAGCGACAGCGAAGGCGCTGCGTGCTGGATAAGGAGCCTCGAAGAATTCGGCATACACCTCATTGACAGCGCCGAAATCGTTGATGTCTGCCAGCAGAACCGTCACCTTGGCAACGTTAGACATCGTCATGCCAGCCTCTGCGAGGATGTTCTTGATGTTGGTGAGCGACTGGCGAGCCTGCTCCTTGATGCCACCCTCGGCAAATTGGCCTGTGGCGGGATTGATAGGGAGCTGTCCGCTGACGTAAACTGTACCATTGCCCTCTATAGCCTGGCTATAAGGACCTATTGCTGCAGGAGCAGCTGTTGTTGATATTGCTTTCATATTTTGTCTTTTTTCAATAGTAAAAACAACGGAATGTTCCTCCCCTTTATGGAGGTTGGGAGGGGCTTTTGCTTGGAGAGACTTATGTAGACGCTTTATGCCACGTCGAAGATTGAGCCACCTACGAACTCACGGAGTAGCGACGAGCGTGGTATCTGGTTGAGGTCGATGGGGTGGAACAGACGCATGAACTTGATGAGCTTCTCTGCCGTAGCATACTCCGGAGCATCCTTTGGCACCTTAAGCAATACGGGCACCGCCTTCTTACGCAGCGCGGCGAGCTCGTAGAGCATCGAAGTGTCGATGAGAGCGTCTGCCTCTGCCTTGAACGGAACTATCCATTTCTCCTCTCCACGGCGCACGGAGTCCCAGCCAGCTATTGTCACCTGCGCCGAGCGGCCACGTGTCTGGAAGTCGCGGCTTATGCGGCGCAGCAGACGGTTCGTTGTCGTCGGTATCCACGACTCACCATCGAGAGACACCGGACTCATAGGGGCTGCGAAGATCTTGAACTTGTTCTTCTGGTCAATCAGCTCAGAGACGATAGGGTTCAAGGCATGTATACCCTCGATGACGAGTATCATGTCGGGCGTCAGCGTGAGCTTCTCACCGCGGTATTCGCGTTCGCCGGTCACGAAGTTATATGTCGGCAGCGCCACCTCACGGCCTGCGATGAGGTTTGCCAGGTCGTCGTTGAACTGCTTGAGGTCTATAGAATAGACCGTCTCATAGTCAGGCTTGCCATCCTCATCAAGCGGTGTGTTGACGCGGTTGACATACCAGTTGTCCATGGACAGTGCCACCGGATGGCGCTGGCAAGCCATGAGCTGAATGCAAAGGCGTTTGCTTGTCGATGTCTTTCCGCTTGACGAAGGCCCTGCAAGCAACACAACCTTCTTGTCATTGTCACCGGCTATCTGCTCAGCAACGTGTATGAGATGCTTCTCCTGCAATGCTTCAGAGACAAGAATCATATCGGCCGCATGGCCTGTCTCTATCATTTTGTTTATAAACGGAACAGTGTGCATGTGCTGCTCCGCTACCGACTGATAGTCGTGAATAGTGTATTGCTCGTCCATTATCTTATTGTAGGTTTGTTATTGGGATTATGTTCAAATTAATGGATTTACGGTTTTACGGGTTAAGAGGCCACCTAAGAAAGTCAATTTGTGTTCTAAAAAAACGTAATTCTGTTGCTGATTGGTGGTGGATTAAATCACAAATAAAATATTATAAATCACATATGGGGATGTCATCTTAGGTTTTTGCCTAACCGCTTGGCAAGGTTTGCGCTCAGTTCGCGCAGCTCCTTGTAGTTCGACATAAGTTCTTCGGCCTTGTCACGGTCATTAACATTGGCAGCTATTTCCTTTAGGATGTCCTTCAGTTGGCTGTCTATTATCTCGCGACGGAGTTCAAGCAGCAGGCGTTCTGTCTGCGAGAGCAAGCGCTCGGGAGTGGTCTTCAGCTTCAGACTCTCTGACAATACGTACTTCTCTTGCAGCACCGACGAGGCGAAACGGCTGACGTCTATATCGGGATGCTGTGAGAAATAAGGCGCAGCATGGAAGTCCTCAAGGCCGCTCCGCTCAACGGCTTCGATGAGAATGCGTTGATATAGCTCGTCGTGGAGCATCAGTTCGTCGGCCGTGAGGTCGTAATAGACATACTGTGCCAGTGTCAGTGCCACCGTCTGGCCGTCTTCCGTAGGCACGTCGTCCTTAATTATCTCCTCGCCATTGCGTATCACGCTCTCTATGATGAGCCGCTCTATCTGCTGCTGTCGGGTGGTCTGCTGATTGGCAGGCTTAGGCGTTGACGGCGGTAGAGGCTCTGTCGGAGACGCCGGCTGAGAGGTTCCCTCCGTCTGCGCGACATCTTGAGGGGCTGCTGCCGGTGGCTGTGCGTTGCCGTTGCGCTTACGCCGCTCATCGATATTGTCACTTATGAAGCGGTTCATTCGGGCGAGGAGCGTCTTCTCGGCCATACCAAGTCGGGCGGCACAATCCTGCAGATAAGCCGCACGGACTATCGGATCAGGAATCACGGACACACTCTTGACAATCGACGAGATAGCCTCTGAGCGTTTCACAGGGTCAGTGACACCGTCCAGCAAGACCTGTGTCTTGAACTGTATGAAGTCGGTTTGGTGCGTCTCAATGTACTTACGGTACTCCTCTGCAGTATGTTTTCGGGCGAAAGAGTCAGGGTCGTCGCCGTCAGGAAGTATCAGAACCTTGATGTTCATGCCGTTCTCAAGGAGCATATCCGTACCTCGCATGGCAGCCTTTATGCCTGCGGCATCGCCGTCGTAAAGCAGAACTATGTTCTTTGTCAGACGATGTAGCATGTGTATCTGATGCTGCGACAGCGCCGTTCCGGAATTTGCCACGACATTCTCAAGACCACATTGGTGCATCGAGATGACATCGGTATAGCCCTCAACCATATACACGCAGTCTTCCTTGGCTATTGCCTTCTTGGCCTGATAAATACCGTATAGCTCATGATCCTTATGATATATGGGTGATTCTGGCGAGTTGACATACTTCTGCTGAACACCTTTTGTGGCGGCATCAAGTTTACGTCCGCCGAAGGCAACTACCTTTCCGCTGAGTCCTATCCATGGGAAGATGGCACGTCCGGCAAAGCGATCGACCAGAAGATCTGCCTTAACGCCCGCCGTCTGGCTCTGGTTTGCCCCGTCTGAAGATGCAGAAGGGCTGTTGTTGCTGTTGTTGTCACGCGAGTAACAGAGGCCTGTCTTGACGAGAAACTCTGGCTTATAGCCTTTCTTCACTGCTTCACGGGGCATCGCCTGGCGTTCGTTGAGAGCGAAGCCGAGACGGAACTTCTCGATGATATCATCACGGAAGCCGCGCGAGCGGAAGTATTGCATGCCGATAGCACGTCCGTCAACATCGTCGTGCAGTATGTCGTGGTAGTACTTCGCAGCCCATTCGTTGACGATGAACAGTGACTCTCGCTCGCTCTCTTGCTGCTTCTCCTCCGATGTCAGCTCACGTTCCTTTATCTCAATGTGATATTTCTTCGCCAGCCATCGTAGCGCCTCGGGGTACGTCATCTGCTCATGCTCCATGATAAAGCTTACCGGTGTGCCGCCCTTTCCACAGGCAAAGCAATGGCAGATGTTACGCGACGGCGAGACAGAGAATGACGGTGTCGTGTCGCTATGGAACGGACACAGGCCTTTGTAGTTCATGCCTGCCTTCTTAAGCGTCACGAAGTCAGAGACAACATCGACGATGTTGGCTGCTGCGAGTATGCGTTCTATGGTCGGGCGGTCTATCACTGTGGTTGTTGGTGGTAAGGATTAATTGTCCGATATCGGACAAATGACACATAAATAAAAAAGGAATGACACTGGCTGAGGGTTGGAATGACACCGGTAGCATGATGGGGTGACAATTCCTGAGGGCAGGGATGACACCGGCAGCATGATGGGGTAACAATTCCTGAGGGTAGAAATGACACCGGCAGCATGATGGGGTGACAATTCCTGAGGGTAGGAATGACACCGGCAACATGATGGGGTGACATCGGCAAGACAACTGTTATGCCCCGAACAGCGAGAAGTTTACCGAGCCGTAGGCACGGTGTTCGAGGAACCGCGGATGGTTTGAGAAGTCGTACTGCTTACCATGTTCAAAGACGAAGACACCTCCCTCGCGCAGCAACCCGCCACCTTCGGCAGGCGTGATGAGTTCAGGTATCGTCGGCAACTCCTTCAGCGCATAGGGCGGATCGGCAAAGATGAAGTCGAACTGCTGATGGCATGACTTCAGGAAACGGAACACATCGCCGCGTATCAAGGCACAGTTGTCATCGCCAAGCTTACTGACACACTGCCTTATGAAGGCCGCATGGTCGCGGTCGGCCTCAACGCTGACCACCTGTTTGCATCCGCGTGACAGCATCTCCAGTGAGATACTGCCCGTCCCAGCAAACAGATCAAGGGCCACAGCTCCATCAAGATCGACATATCCCTGCAACACGTTGAAGATGTTTTCCTTAGCAAAGTCGGTCGTCGGACGTGCCTTGAACGTGTGCGGAACATCAAAGCGACGGCCCTTATATTTACCTGTTATTATTCGCATAAGCAGATTATATCGTATGTAACATGTGGCAATTGCGTCAGCGGAGCACGGTTAAACTCAGCCGACGGGCTAATAGTGAAGACGTTACGGACATACTTCTTCAGTTCCTCACGTAAGGTTTCGACGCCGTTACTGTCACCAACAAGATGCAGTTCGTCCTTCAGTACGTCATAAGCCAGCTGCTGCCAGATGTACAAGACGAAGTATGTCATGTCGGCAGTCTCCTTCGCAAGGAATGTATTCTGGAATCGGAAGCGGTTCTTGGCGAATGCAAAGACATTCAGCTGCCCCTCATGTAGATAGACAAACAGCTTTCGGGCGACGCCGCTGTAGCTACGTCGATGCATGTGCTGCCATACCGGAGCGTGCAGCGGAGTGAGGCGTACATCGTCGAAATGGTCGGTAATGACCATGCGAACGTCCTTGTTTATCGAGAATGCCGCTACACAGTTGAGGTCGTGCATGACGTATGTCTCGACGGCATCCTTATCGCTGTCGGGGTAAGTATAGCGGTACATATCCTCCAGTTCGCTCTCTTCATACTCCTCAAGCGGCACCAGCAGCACTGGCGAATCTATCAGCACCTGTGCCCGTTGGTTACGTAACGAGAGAATGGCACTATCGCGGAACGCCTCGCGCAGGTTTGCCGCCATCGACATACCGCTCTTGACGGTGTATGGTTCAAGTCTTAGCATGGGCATTGTCTGCATCACCTTGCCCTCTGTGTCGTTGGCAACAGGAATGGCGAAAGCCAGCGACTGGCGTCCTATGCGTATTATTGTACGTGGTCTTTTGGTCATTTCAAGAATCATAGGTGCAAAATTACGCAAAAAAACATAGAATAACAAACGAAGTAGGATGTTTTTTTTGGAGAAGTCAGAAATTTAATGTAATTTTGCATTCATGATTGCCTTTGAGTGGACATACCAGATAGAACGCCAGCTACCTTTTACCCCTACCGAGGGTCAGCACGAGGCCATAGTGCGCTTCAGCGAGTTTATGGCAACGCCGACCGGACAGCCTGCCTTCGTGATGCGTGGCTCGGCAGGCACCGGCAAGACGTCGGTGGCACGTGCCATCGTCAGTGCCATGGGTGTGCTGAAGCAGAAGGTTGTGCTGCTGGCACCTACGGGACGCGCTGCCAAGGTGCTGTCCATGGGCATCGAGCGTCCGGCTTTCACCATCCATCGCCGTATCTATCGGCAGAAGTCGTATATGGCTGGACAGTTCACGCTGAATGATAATCTGCACACAGACACACTGTTTCTCGTCGACGAAGCATCGATGATAAACCACGGTGCAAGCAGCGGCGGAGCGGAAATGTTTGGAAGCGGCAGTCTCCTTGACGACCTTGTGCGGTACGTCTATGCAGGGCGCAACTGCCGACTGATGCTCATCGGCGATACGGCACAGCTGCCACCGGTGGGCTGCGACGAGGCTCCGGCGCTGATGACCGATTTCCTTAGCGGCTACGGCTTGCAGGTCTTCGACTACGACCTCGTAGAGGTGCTGCGCCAAGCCGAGGACTCCGGCATCCTGTACAATGCCACCCGCCTACGCTACATGATAACCTACGACGAGATAACGGCTCTGCCGCGCATGACATTCAAGGGTTTCGCCGACATCAGCATATGCCCCGGCACCGAGCTCATCGACCAGCTTGGCTCCAGCTACAGCCAGGTGGGACACGACGAGACGATAGTCATCACACGCAGCAACAAACGCGCGAACATATATAACATGGGCATCCGCAACCAGGTGCTGTGGTATGAAGACGAGTTAGGGAGCAACGACCAGCTTATGATTGTCAAGAACAACTATTACTGGACAAACGACTCTCCATCCGCACTCCCTGCGAGGGAGGAGACAAGCTCTTACCCTGCCCTCCATAAGAGGGAGGGAGTAGTAACCTCTACCAATGGTCATGCGGACAGCAAAAGCATATCACAATCTCCTCCCCTCGGGGAGGTTGGGAGGGGGCTTCCACCCGCCTTCCTCGCTAACGGCGACCGTTGCGTCGTGCGCCGAGTACGTAATGTGCGCGAGCTCTACGGCTTCCACTTCGCCGATGTGCTGCTGCAGTTCCCCGACTACCCTATCGTCAACGAGCAAGGCACCATCGACGGATACTACGAGCTGCAGGCAACCGTCCTCCTCGACACGCTGCACAGCGAGGCGCCCGTCCTCACCCACGACCAGCAGGAGCAGCTTTTCAACAACGTCATTGCCGACTATGCCGACCTCCCGCTTAAGCAAGACCGCTACAACCGCATGCGTCAGGACTGCTACTTCAATGCCCTTCAGGTGAAATACGCCTATGCCGTGACGTGCCACAAGGCACAGGGCGGACAGTGGCAGCATGTCTATCTCGACCAGGGATATATGACCGACGACATGCTGACGCCATCGTACATACACTGGCTATATACCGCCTTCACGCGTGCCACCTCACACCTGTACCTCGTCAACTGGCCGAAGGAGCAGGTAGAGAGTGAGTAAAGGTGGGTTCTATTAATTCCCACCGTAACCTTCAACTTAATTTGGGGACTTGACGTTTTGCCATCTTTTGGTCTCTTTTCGGTTCAAACTGCCAACTCTTTCGGTCGTTATGCCCGCATAACTCCATCAAGAAGTTGACACTTTGTCCTCGAAAATAAACTCAAAATCTGCCAAAGCGAATTAATAGAACCCACCTAAAAGCAATCCAACTGATGTAAACAAATTAATGAAACCTACCTAAAAATCAGAATATGAACACCAACAGCAGCAACCAGACAAAACATATTACTCCCCTCCCTCACAGGGAGGGGCAAGGGGGAGAGTCTGTCATCATTGCCGATGCCGACTATGTTGACAGCGTAGCCTTTAACCTCATCGTCAACTTCGAGCGCATGATAGGGCGCCACATACCACAGGCCGACATGGCACAGTGGCTGGAGTGCATCGCCATGGATGGCGGCATGCGCTCCCCTGCCCCATCCGACGCCACGACACACGTCATCCTTGTCCACGATAAGGAGTCAGCCGAGATGAACAACTTCAACCCCGGGACATACGACGCCGGCAAGGACAGCGCAGCCAACACCATTCTGAACGGCCAGGCTTTCAAGGGCGACATGGGCGAGTTCACATTCACGTGCGTCGCCTCTAACGAGAAGACAGAGACGATGACGAAGGCCGACATCATCTGCGACGTACTCGCTGCCATGGCCGACGAACCCAAAGTGCAGCGCGTGATGGTCGTTCCGAATCTCGACCCAGGTCATGACAGCATCATGAGTCCTATGCTTCCCATCCTCCGACACCTCGACCGCGAGTGCCCAGAGAAGCGCATCACGCTGTTCGCCATGCAGCCTCTCAATGGTGTTCCGTGCCGCACAGAAATTCTCGGATACTCACTAATGGCAGCATTAGGCATCAGGGCGGAGGAGCTCAAATAGCCCAAAGCCCCTCCTAACCTCCCCGAAGGGGAGGGACTTTTAATACCTTTGATGGCTGAAAAAGGCAAATTGAAGTACCAAGGAATACAAACAGCGGCTTTAGGCAATACAAACAATATCGTCAAAAGATACATCCAGCATAGTAAAGACTCAGTAATTGCACAATAAAGACTGAGTAATTAAACAACAAAGACTCAGTAATTACATTACAATTACTGAGTCTTTGTCATTTTATGAGTATTCTTTTAAGCTATAACAAGTAGCTTCTTATATAGCAAGAGGTATCTGTTTATACAGCAAGAGGCATTTGTTTATACAGCGAGAGGTATCTGTTTATACAGCAAGAGGTATCTGCTTATACAGCAAGAGGAATACGCCTAAATTTCAAGGCACAACCTACTATTTCCCCCTGTAAGCTGTCAAAGGTATTAAAAGTCCCTCCCCTTCGGGGAGGTTAGGAGGGGCTTGAGCTATAGGTTTTAGTTTCTTAGTACACCGAAATAGCTATTTCGTCTCCGTTGTCGAACGCCTGTTTGATGAGGTCGGCACCCTTCTTCAGCGTTACCGAGCTGATGTCGCCGCCCATGACCTCCTGAATCTTTCCGCGTCCGAGGTAGCGGCGTGCTATGCGTCCTGCTATTCGGCGCACGGTATAGACGTTGACGTCGTAGTTATTGCCAAGTCCGTGGTCGCTGCCGAGGTCAATGAAAATCTCCTTCAGCTTCTGCTTCTTACCCTTCTGGAATCCCTTTTCGAGCATGTGCCCACGCAGTGGATACCAGTTGTTGAGGGTGTTGATGACGTCAACCATAAGGTTGTGTGCAGCATCATTCTTAGCCTCTTCGATTGATGTGAACCATCCCGCCCACGATTCGCCTGCCACCTGCGAGCTTGCAACAATCTCGCCTGTAGAGACATCGGTAAGGTATATGTATCCTGTCAGCAGGATGCGTGTGTCGGAGATGCCATCGTGAAGGCGGTGTGTGGTATTGCAACCGGTTATTGTTGCCGTAAAGTTGACGAGCGAATTGCTCTCGCGCTGATCATCAGTAGGTGCGCCAGCGAGCACGGCAAAGCGCAGAGCCTTCGTCACACCAGTCTCCATGGCGTTTGAAGCCAGTGACACCATTGTCTCGTCCTCGATGGGGAGGTCGTCGCTGGCAAGTGCGCTTACGATGGCATTACGCGTCTGCTGTCCCTTGTCCTTTGGCACATACTTTATGTCGCCGATAGTGGTGTATATCTTAGGATTCTCATATACGAGCATCTGTTCGAGTGCCTTGGGCTGTCGTTCTTCGGTCTGTGTATTGTCGGTCTGTGCCGTCATGGTGGCTGACATGCTCAGGGCCATCATTGCAGTGAGAAGTATTTTCTTCATGAATCAGTATTTTCTTGTTGGTTATAAAGTGTGACTATTATGCCAAAACCTTTCTGATAGTAGTTTCATTCTATAACATCCCCCCTCCGTGTGGGCTTGGGGGTCTGTCC
>R03__coassemble_1245_pt1 | contig 12229 bp, 13 predicted proteins | sample R03__metabat2_low_PE_024 | metagenome-assembled genome bin R03 | reverse complement strand
AAATTGTAATAAGCTTAAATGTCATACTTTTCTACATTAAAATGACCATACTAAAGAAAATTGTTTTTATTTTTGACGGTTAACTCAACTATTTTGTGTAACTTTGCATTATCTTTTATGACAACAAAATTCGAACTGAGTATACGATATGTATGAGATAAAGATACTCATAACAATATAAATATGTCAAAGTATGAGACAATATATCAGATTACTTGTCATGCTGCTTTTGTTAGGAATAACAACAGCAGCAATGGCAGAGAGCCATCCATGGCAAGGAAAGAGAATAGGATATCTGGGAGATTCAGTTTCCGATCCTAACAGTTATAATGGTACAATAAAGCACTATTGGAGTTATCTCAGCGAATATCTCTCCACCAAACCCATTGTTGCAGCATGCAGCGGATACGAATGGTGGCATTTGCCGGAACTGGCTGATAAGATGTACGCAGAAGTGGGACAAGACATTGACGGAATAATTGTATTCCTTGGTACAAACGACTTCAACTCCGGTGTGCCTATCGGAGAATTGTATGAAGAGACAACAGTACAATATCCTGTCGCAAGACGTGGCGAAAGAAAGCAAGTAAAAGCCTTGAAGCATCGTACATTGGTGATGGATGAAGGCACGCTGAAAGGCAGGATAAACATCGGAATGAAGAAACTGAAGCAGATGTGGCCGGAGAAGCAGATTATCCTGCTGACACCCTTGCATCGTGCCATAGCAGACTTCGGTGACAGGAACTATCAGCCTGACGAGAGTTACCAGAACCCATGCGGAGAATATGTCGATGCATACGTTGACGCCATCAAGGAAGCTGGTAATGTGTGGGCGGTACCAGTCATCGACCTTAATGCTCTGTCTGGCTTGTACCCTATGTTAAACGAGCATACACGCTACTTCTACGATGCGGACAAAGACCGATTGCACCCGAATGACAAAGGACATGAACGTATTGCAAAGGTTATACTCCAGCAACTTATCGTACTACCTGTCTATTAATTTCACAACAACAGTAATATAATGAGAAACAAATTTGAAATAGATGAAGAGCGTCGACGTGACGAACTCATCAGGGCCATTGAACATAGTGTTGAGAACCTTTCTGTCCACGAGTTGGAAGCGTTACACTACGACATGATAACAAAGGGGTATATAGTTACTGATATGTGATTATGAATGCCTGTAGCATTTATACTTGCTGTTAATAAACTGAATGACACAACTACGGTTGACGACGAAAGCATATTCATACAGACAGGAAGATTCATAAATGTCATCAGCAGTGCCTACCATGCTCGCGCTGCTATTTATAACGAGGAGGAGAGACAGCAGATAGAACTGTTGATACGTCACAATTTCCTTCCGCATCATACAGCGACAGCCTATGGGATAAGGTCATCCAGGAACCACTGGCGACTGGAGAAGTACAGAGGACGTATCTCCAGTGAGATAAACAGAGACTTAGCCGTAAGCGAGCATGATACATATGGCTTGAACTGAAGAAGCGTGGTGTTGATGCTAAGCAGATGAAAGCCTTCTGGCATGGCTGCGTGGACGAACCGCGGATTAGCCTATCGTTATCATGGTACTTCTTCGGGTGTAACCAGGGAAATAACATTTAGCTGTCAGGAACTTCAAGACTTACTGGCAAACTCTTAAGACAAACATATCAAGGAATAGTACAAGAAGACATCACTTTTGTTACAATGAAGAAACTCTTTACAATTACCGTATCTGCCGTGCTGCTGGCAATTATGCTTCCCTTTGCAATAAGGTCGTATAATCAGTTTCGTGAAGAACAGAGGCAACAGGATTCATTAGACAATGCTTACAAAGAAGCACTGGCCCACTATATTGACAAAGACTTCAATGATGAGGGTATGCCTTCTTGTGCTGATCCTAAGTCGTGTGTTGATTTTTCTGCCGTCATAAAATCATACATCGATGGTACTGTGTCTCTCTATCCCAAAGATACAACAGTTGCGCATACGGAAAAAATGATAGATGAGACGCTGTACCCTTCGTGTCCTAAGGATGTTCCCCAGGATCTTTACGACCTGATGATAATGCAACTTGAAATGGACAATTTTACGTCTGATTGCGAGCGCTATCTTCGTTTGGAAGAAAGAATTGCAGAAGCAAAGGATAAGAATGGTAGTTCAAGAGAAGGAGAACAGGAGCAGAAGCGAGTTCTGAAGCGACTGTTGTATGAAACTGGTAAATATAGTGGTGCCCATATTAAGGATGAAAGAATCAGGGCAATCTCTGTGGCGAACATAAAAGATTTGTCAGAAAAGTTCTTTGGCATTATTAATGACAGGTTGTCTGAAAAACAAGCTTCAGACTTGATGATAAAAGTTCAGAATCGTATTGATTCATGCTCGGAATACAGGAAGATATATGTTGATACGACATGGCTTGATTCATATTTACCGAAGTTTGTCTCATACTGTAAGTCAGTGGAACCTCGCTTTCAACGATTGCTTTTCAACAAATGGAGCGCAAATACCGCTATGGGAACTTTATGCCTAATACAACGTGAGCCCTACATCGACAATCAATGCGCCGAAGCCATTTACGCATCCAAAGAAGATGATTATTCAATATTTGGCATAAAGTTGATGGAGCGGATTATGGATAGCGGACGATATAGCCAGTGGCTGCCGCTTGTCTGGAAACATTGGAGATATCTATATGAAGCCGAGTATTGTGATCTGTCGAAGGATGGAGCTATACCAAATTGGTTCTACAACAACAGAAAACTGCAGGTCTATTCAACAATACTACGTTATCTGAAGAAACATCCTGACGACATTGACGCCCGTACAGCCGCATGTTTCCTGCTTAATGACAGAAACATCAGAATTTACGGTCCATTCAAATACGGCAACCAAACGATAACAGAGGATTTCTTATATCTATTATCTGATGACAAAGATTATGAACAATAAGACTATTATCAGATAAGGTGGGCTTAGGATGTGACTCATACAAATATGGCGAACCATACTGATTCATTTTATATGACTGGAATAGATTACATACTGAATGCAGACAGAAACAACAAGAATGGCACTCTGACAGACGAAGAAAAGTCAACAGCTGATTCTACATTACGATCACTCTCTGTGGATGAAGTGGATACACTTTATCAGCCATTGGATGAGGACAGTGTGTTTTATGAATTATGCTCTTGTATGCAGAAGCATCCTAATAGATTTTTTCGTCTGTCATATTACGATCCCAGTTCTTATGAGCCATATCGCAGGAAAACAGAATCTTTTGATTGCCTTCTAAAATGGGCAAAGGAGAGAGTTAAGGGTAAGATGAGCTATGCAAAGAGGATATTATGTGCTAACTTCGAGGGATATTTCTTATTCTCAGCAGATTAAGATACTCAAAGTGTTACTGTTTCTGGCCCCAAGTGACAGACGGTTCGCATATAAAAGATTGTTTTCTCTCTGGGATAAGAATATGACAGATGAGATCGCTGAATGCTGGAAACAATTTCATGACAACGACTGTGCGAATCTTATAACACGCCTGTTACCTCTTGAGTTCATAAGAGAGAACATCGAAAGCTTGTCCCTTCCGCGTAATTACTATACTCTGTGTAGAAGGTTAGGCAATGAACCATGGTTCAAGCCAAGGAAAGAACTGTTTCCTGATGACATTACCGTAAGATATTATCTTGAAGCGATGGCTTACACACAATATCCGATATCAAATGCGGAAGCACGGGAGATTCTTTTTATGATGGTCAGCGTCGCCATGCATAGTATTTTGCTTAACGAATCCGCTGATGGAATGGATGAACGTGAATGGCTCTTTCGATTGGATGATAGAATCCAGCATAACATGTCAGAGTGGTTTGACATCAGAAATTGCAGTTTCATGAATATGTACTGTTTGGGTATCATACTCTCATTACTTTGCAAAATGGGATGCTACGAGGCTGTTGAGGAATTTACAAGATGGAATAACAGCCTTGCAGATCATTACGCCAGACTCAAGACATTGATGCCTTATTATTCTTACTATTCTCCAGGGGCATACTTTATCAACGTTTTGTCTGTAGCATGGTATCTTTTCCCAAAAGATCTTTCGTATATGTTGGATTACAGCTCCTACATCTGTGGCACAAGGCTAAACAAAAATTGGGATATTCTTCTTCATGTTGTTCCAAGGAAGTTGATCAAGAAATTACCTGTTACACTCGAAAATAGCCTGAGAAAACTATCGAACGACGATTTCGATGTTGAGAGATTACGCGAGAACATGGCACTTGACTCTAATTCCATTATCGCTTACAACAATACAGAATTTTATGTATGCAAAGAAGAAGCTCGGCGCGTAATTTTAGCTAATCCCGCCTTGTTGTTCCCCTCAGATTGCGAGAATCTGATACATGGTCTTGAAGACGATCCTTTTTCTCCTGAATCTCCGACAACCCAGAATGATATCCCGGACTTTTTGGGCGTACCATAAAAGATACTACTGTGAGTGAGCGTGCCCAGATAGTGCGCGAAGCTCTTGGAGGCGATGCTGACTGCGAGGGTATCGACCTCTCTGACATGTATGACGACTATATCTACGGATTAAAGGAACTGACAGACATCAACCGTGAGTTCAGTGAGAAACATGCAGGTGCGGTAGTCGCCGGAGAATTGATGGAGCAGCGAGAGCAGAGCAAATCTTGCTTTGGCTATGCCGAGTCGTGACAGAAGAAGACCGAAGGTCAATTGACAGAACCTTATGGGTGCATGATGTAAGAGATATGAAGATAGAAGAAGCTATAGTATATGTTATGGTTCAGCGCAATGGCGGTTTGACTACTGATCAGATTGCTGAAGCCATTAACCGGCAGCGGCTGCACATCCGCAAAGATGGTAAGCCTGTGACGAGCGCACAGGTGTATGCCGTTGTATGCCGATTCCCTGATATGTTTACAAAAGAAGCTGGGCGCATAATGCTCATGATATAATGGATGTCAACGACTATACCGAAATATGGCAGTTAAAAGATTCCATCACCACCGTAGTGGAAGCCAACGGCTATTCCATCTGGGATTTGTGCCAAGAAGGATCTGGCTTTAAGACGGAGTTGAACACACATCTTGACGACGATGCCATCAGCTATCTTTGTGGTCAGTTTCCTCTGACAGCGGACTACTCTGGAGAAGGAAGCCACGGAACAATAATAAGTCTTTACGCTTGATACAGTTATCTTATAAATAATGTAACAATGAAACCACTTTCCTACAGAACAGATACATTTACAGACAGCGTGATACGCAGAATGACGCGCATCTGCAATCAATACGGAGCTGTCAATCTCTCTCAAGGTTTCCCAGACTTTGAACCTCCAAAGCCTATCCTTGATCGCCTTGCAGAGGTGGCATACGAAGATTTCCACCAATACTCCATAACATGGGGTGCCCAGAACTTCCGTAATGCCTTGGCGCGGAAACAAAGCAAGCTGATGGGTATCGACATCAATCCCGACGGAGAGATTGTCACTACCTGTGGTGGAACGGAAGCAATGATGGCTGCTGTCACGACAATATGCAATCCCGGAGATAAGGTAATAATATTCTCACCTTGGTATGAGAACTACGGAGCAGACTGTATCCTCTCTGGTGCCGAACCCATCTATGTGCCTTTGGTACCGCCTTCCTATGGCTTTGATGCCAATGTGCTGGAGGATGCCATGAGACAGCCAGATGTCAAGGCTATGATACTGTGTAACCCGAGCAATCCTTGCGGTAAGGTGTTCACACGTGAGGAGATGGAGACAATAGCCATGCTTGCCATCAAGTATGATATCTATGTCATTACAGACGAAGTATATGAGCACATCATATATGCTCCTCATAATATGGTCTATATGGCATCGCTGCCTGGAATGAGAGAACGGACGGTGGTCTGCGGATCTCTGTCTAAGACCTACTCGCTGACGGGTTGGCGACTTGGCTATACTATCGCCGCACCTGAGATAACAGAGCGCATAAAGAAGGTGCATGACTTCCTCACAGTTGGCGCTGCGGCTCCGCTGCAAGAGGCTATGGTAACAGGATTGAACTTCGAGCAAGACTATTACGATGGTCTTCTCAGTAAGTATACTCACAAGCGGCAGCTGATGTGTGAGGGCCTGGATGACTTGGGACTGCAACATAATGTTCCGGAAGGTGCATACTACATCATGATAGATGTCAGAGAGTATATCGAACGCACACATTGCAGGAACGATCTGGAGTTTGCCGAACTGATGTGCCAGAAAGTTGGCGTTGGTGCTGTCCCTGGCTCTACATTCTTCCATGAGGACGTGAATGACTATGTGCGCATACATTTCGCAAAGAAAGACGAAACGCTTTATGAAGCTTTGGAACGGCTTCAGTCGATGAAGACGCTATAACAAAAGACTCCACCGGCAATGCCGATGGAGTCATGCTAACTAACCTAAATCTAACCTATGTTTTCCCTCTGTTCGGGGCGAATGTTTATTTGAAATGTCCGGATACTGTAGTCTTTATCGGTTGCTTGGTGACAATCTGCCGTGATGAGAGATTCTTGCAGTTGCTGCACTGACAGGTGGACTTGTGCTTCTTCGGCTGCTGCTGCTTGACGAGGTCGCGGCAGGTCTTGCAGTCGCACTTGTTGTGCTGCTTGTCGCTGTGGCGGATTACTGTCTCCTGCTTAGGAGAGTGATTGACGTTCTGCTTTGTTGAGCCGAATGATGTCGTTGTGCCTACTATGCTCATGAGCACCGTGAGGCTGAGAATAATCTTCTTCATAACTTGTTTCCTTTCTTTTCTTTTGTGAGATATTCCTTGTTGGCATCAACTACGACAAGAAGAGTAAGCTGCACACGTGCAAGATTGAGCGGTGGGCAAAGTAGGTTAAACGCTCGAGGCCTTCTATGCATACAACAACAGTGTATGAAGAATTATCCTGTATTGCAGACATTCAAGATGCATGAATAGCAGACCACGAGGCCCCGAAGGAGGCTATGATATATATAACAAACTAACAATTGAAGAACGGATCACCCTCATGGCTAAGTTACAAAGACCATTCAGGGAAGAATAGTAAAGAAATCTCAGAATATTCATACAGTTTTCAAAACGACTCTTCAGTTTGGACAAAATTATTTTGGATTTTCCATGAATGTCAAAATGCGATTTTGTGAATTGACAACATTTAGCGTTTGTTAAATTTTGGTGAATATAAATCATCACACCACTTAATTAAATAAGCATTTCCTGCCATTATGGATATAGAGAGTTCCTTTCAACGGCTTAGTTACTTGTATTCCCTGAATGGTGTAATAACTGGATTTATCACACGATGCAGGCTGTTGATTGCTTTCTACAGTCTCTATTCCTGATGCATTACCCCATTGCTGGGTAAGCCATTCGATGCGCTCTTCGAGTCTTGTTATATACGCGGCTTCTGCTGATGTTACGTCAGAGTGATTATATTGTGGCCATCTGGCAGCGTCACTCTTTTCTGCAGCAGCCGTCTTTGTTATGAAGTTATAAATGTAGTCGGTCAGACCGTCATAGCCGTTCTGCAGAAAATCGTGCCACTGACTCTTTACGCTCTCCATGAAGGCAGGACAGTTGTGCAGGTAGTTTATGATATGGGCATTGAATGCATAGTTCTCCCAGATATACTTATGTTTTCCGTTATTTAAGGAGCACATGGTTGTACCGAAGTCCCATACAGGTCCGAAAATCCATTTTGCTTGTCCTGAGCCTGTCGAAGAGGACTGCTGGTCTTCTGTATCAATATCCTTGTACAGTGGACAACTGCCGTTATATGCTTCACGGTTATCGGTTATCTCCTGTATCACATAGAAGCGTGCAGCGGCATCGATATCGATATACTTTGCGGCTGTCTCCCAATCACTCGTTGATACAGCATTATAGATATGCTGCCACTGGTCTGATAGATATGCCTCCTGTTCCGTTGACCATTCGTCCGGCGATGAGCCAGTAATTCTAAGTGGCCAGGGATTCCCCGCATCTTCCATAACCAACTGCGGCGTATCCTCGTTGTTGTCAATCTCTACGAGCCATCCGCCCGTGATGGCCTGAGCATCCGTCTCGTTGTTTGCCTGCTCGGTGATGTTGATGCGATTTTCGCCGATGCTTATACTCTCCGTAAGCATATAGAGGCCGATATAATCACCGTTCCATACTACCTCGATGGGTTGCATGCTAGGTGTCCATGGCATATTCATGCGGCGGCTCACCTCATACCCCACGGTGTTGCGCAACTGCGAATAGACATCGTCGGCACCGGCCATGAGGGCGAATTTCTTGGATTTTGCCATTCCCAGCGGCGATACCTTGCTGTCAAACTTCAGTTTGTAAGGTCTCTTGTCAAATCCCTTCCAAGTGTGGTTGCCGCGGCCTTGTAAGGTTACTGCATACTGATTGTCTTTATCACCCAGGGCCTCCATGCCTTCGATGTCTTTGCTGTCGATATAGCATGTTCCTGTGGCTGCGACTTCCTTCGTAGCAGATCCGTTGACCTCAGCCATAGTAGTGGCAGTGGTTATATAAAGAACAGGAAGCGTACCCGATGGCTCAGCGCTGACGGGTGTCGGCGGTGTGTAACTCTCGTTCTCCACAAAGTCGCCTGTCACGGTCAGCTCGAAGTGCAACCTGTCCGTAAAACATTCCTTGTATGTAAGTTTTACATTCTTAGCACTCTTGTACTTTGGTGACAACTGAATGTCATAACCGTTGCAGTGAAGTGGTACCAAGCCCTCTGCCAGACTACCCACGGTATTGCACGCACCAATATAGATGCCAATATACTTACTCGTTTCCAGTACGAAGCGCTGTCCGGCAAGTTCTGTATCGCCGAAGTCAAACGTCCATTCGGCACCTTCTGTCACCTCGGTCATCTTATATGCGTCCGTGACTGTCCAGTCGTTCATTGTCCCTACAATATACATAGACGATGCATGGAGAAACTGGATGCTTAGAAGGGTAAAGCATAATAAGAATATACTCTTCATTGGGTTAAGTGATTTATTGAAATTAATTATATAATGTATATGTAACATGCCTTTATATTTTTAATCTGTATCTTGTCTCTGTCATGGAAAATGATTGTGTCAAAGGGTCTCTTTTGCTATTTGCTGATATGATGGTCTCAATGCTTGCTCCATGAGAAAGTCGGGTGTCCCGATCTTGGGCCATGTTGTTGTTTGCCAACACGGATTATTTGCAAAAGTACACAATTATTTTGAATTGTGGACATTATTATTTACACTATTTGCATATTTTATGTAAAATACTTAAGAATCTTGACTTTTGGCCGATGAAAACAAGAATGTTTCATGACAATCTGCTACAGGGGCCCTTGATGCCAAAAAACGATTCCTTCATTAATGAATCCATGAAGGTGGGTTCTATTAATTCTCACCGTAATGTTTAACTAATTTGTGGATATTGACGTTTTGCCATCTTTCGGTTTCTTTTCGGCTCAAACTGTCAACTCTTTCAGTCGTTATGCCTGCATAACTCCTTCAAGAAGTTGACACTTTGATCTCGACAATAAACTCGAAATCTGTCAAAGAGAATTAATAGAACCCACCTGTAGTCATATGTCCTCATATGTAGTGTTTCCCTTCCTCGTGGTGTTCTCCTTAAATCTCAGCTTTGTAGTCAATGTAGTCGATGTAAAATAAAAATATGCTTTGTTTTTTTGTAATTCAAAATAAAATAACTACCTTTGTAGCAAATTTTACAAAACACAGGTGGTGAATCCTTCTGGATTCGAACATCTTACAATCAAACACAAGAAAGAGTTACATACAATGAAGAAGCTTTTCATCATAATGGCTATGCTTTGCATAGCATTCGGCACAGCCATGGCTGCCGATGAGCCGAAGGAACTCACCGTGGTCATCACTAGCGACTGGCACATTGGAGATGCTCGCTCAGCAAAACTTGGATGGAGTTCTGTGACCAAAAACAACGCTCGAATAGCGAAGTTCCTGCAAAGTCTGTACGACACGAAGGATGAGTGGGACGTGTTAGTGCTCAACGGTGACATCTTCGAGTTCTGGCGTTCACCTGCTGACACCTACATGCAGGCTGACGAAGACGGTAACATCATGTCTACAGCCCAGTACATCAAGCAGATAGTGGCCTACAATCAGTCGGTCTTCGACAATCTGCAGAAGCTGCGCGATGCAGGCAAGGAGATTGTCTACCTGAACGGAAATCATGATATGAGCCTCACGACATCCGACATCGAGGAGGCACTGCCAGGACTCTTTAATCTGCAGTACATCACTGCCGACGCACCAGGATTGGGCCTCTACGAACCAGTGCAGAACCTTGCGATAGAGCATGGGCACCGCTACGAGTATTTCAACGCACCTGATCCGCTTGTTCGTAACAACCTGCCGTCACTGCCAGAGACCTTCAATCTGGCATCAGGCATGTTCATCACTAAGATAGATGCTACGAAAGCACAGAGCAAAACAACGACTGCACAGGCAAAGGATACCAACGCTAAGGCCGCTCGCTGTCAGGCCTTGCGACAGCAACTCATGGACATCATTGACAAGCGCAATAACACAACCGCTGCTATTGACGATGAGACAACCGTCAGTCAGAACAAGAACGCCGTATTGATGGCATGGCTCCTCATTGCTGCTGTAGAAGGCATCAACCCTAAAAATAAGAACCTCACCATGAATGTCGGTCTCGCCGGATATAATGACAGCTTCACCTGGGACTACTACTTCCCTGATATCTCAACGCAGGCAGGACCGAAGCTATATGACAACAGCTGGCTGCCCAGCGTCTGGGAGGATCGTTGCCGGATAAACAAGACACCATTTACACCAGACTTCCTGATATCCGTCGCAGCGGCACAGATAATGGAGCTTTGCGACAGCTTTGCCATACAGCAGCGCCTCTCCAACCCTCTGCTGCCTACAGCAGTATGTGTCTTCGGACATACTCATGAGAAGATAGTGCGTCAGCACACCAATCCCGTGAAGGGAGATGTGCTCTATCTGAACATCGGGGCATGGCTTGACAATGTGGAAACAACCAACTACGGCGTGGTGAAGTATGCTCCTGCCAATGGACAGCAGCAGACCAACGACTACACAGTGTCTCTCTGGCAGTTTGACGAAGACGGTACAGCAACGGAGAAAGACAAACGCATCGTTCATGTCCCGACAGACTATGCCACACAGAACAGCGACGGCACATGGACACTCAGCGGCAAGAAGACGTACATCGATATCGTGACGGAGATTAGCGAGATTGAGAATACAGCTCCAAAACTGCGCGAACAGAGGATAGGTACATACAACCTTGCCGGTCAGCGCGTAAGCAATGATGCAAAAGGCCTCGTCATACGCAATAGCAAAAAGGTACTGGTGAAGTAGCATTACTGCACCACGACAAACGAAAGCCGACGTGTTGTGATTCGTACTGGATGCTTACTTCTTGCATCGTATGCGGTAGAATAAGGACTGTGTTAAGGTGGGTTCTATTAATTCCCGCCGTTGGATTTAACTTTATTGGGTCTTTGGCGTTTTGCCATCTTTTGGCTTCTTTTCGGTTCAAACTGCAAGAACTTTCAGTTGCATAGCCCGCTATGCGCCTTCAAGATTCTTACACTTTGTCCTCGAAAATAACCTCAAAATCTGTCAAAGCGAATTAATAGAACCCACCTAAACTATGTCAGATGAATTTTAATCATTGGTGTCCGGTAAACGTGTATGTTGATATTCAAAATCCAGCAGTAAAAAGACTAACGTCAGCACACCTATAACTATCAGGGGATACACCTTGCAGTCAAAAACGGGGCATCTTGTCACCTCAAAGACTACGTCGTATACAATAAAGACTGAGTGATTGTAATGCAATTACTCAGTCTTTATTGTATGATTACTCAGTCTTTGTGGTGTAATTACTCAGTCTTTGTGTTACCGCATGCATATTCTTAGTGCGTTATCATCTACTGGTGGAGCGCTATTATGTAAGGTTCTACTGGATTTTGTGTGGACAGTATCCTTTTGTGATATTTCAAGTAAGGAAGTGAAAGAATATGGAAGTACCTACTTTATATACACTACCCACACTCTTCATTGTATAACCAGCAAAAGAAACGACCTGCAGACGCAATAGATGTTGCTCTTCCGGATGCAGGTCGTTTGTCGGGTATGTATGGATGATGATGT